>Ga0209755_10000172_pt1 | contig 121747 bp, 114 predicted proteins | sample TergutCo191P1_FD_187301 | JGI IMG/M metagenome (GOLD analysis project Ga0209755, IMG submission 187301) | Cornitermes sp. P1 segment gut microbial communities from Petit-Saut dam, French Guiana - Co191P1 (SPAdes) (version 2) | ecosystem: Host-associated > Arthropoda: Insects > Digestive...
GCATGCAAAGGCAAGCAGCCAACCAACAAAAAATAAAAAGAGTTGAAGAACTTGCAAGCCAGATTGAATATGACGGTTTTTTTGACTCTCTCACCACTCATGCGCGTGTCGATATGTGGAAATCGAAAGTTAATAAAATGAACAAAATCTCTGTGTTAGGCGATAAATCAATTTTGCCGGTACGTGATTATCTGGTGTGGACGATTAATCAATGCGTTGCTAATGCGAAGTAAGAGGTATATAATGAAAAAGCTTTTATCGGTATGTTTAATGTTATTTATCGGGACAGTATTATTTGCGCAATCCGCTGATGTTAAAATGGGCAGAACATATACTGTTAAATCAACTGACGGCAGCGGACAGGTGCCGTTGTATCGCAATGCCGCGGTCGTACCTGCGTATTTTGTTCCTGACGGAACAGAGTTTAAAGTGGAAGGACATGACAGAAACGATGTCGAAGTTAAATATGAAGATGGTAAATACTATATTAGAAAAGAAAATTTTCATGAAGAAACAGCCGAAAGTATAGCCGACATGAAAGCGTTCAAAAAAAGACAGGAGAAGAAACGTAATTCTGTTATAATTTGGATTGTAATGGCAGCAGCCGGTTTTGTTGTAATATCCAGAATGAGTAAAACAATTTGCTTAAAGGAATATACCGATTACTACGCTGACAAACGCAAACAATTCGCCTGGCTTGAAAGCTGGATTCAAAAAAGAGGAGACGACCCGGCTAAAATAAGGGCATACTCGTCCGCAAGCGGAAATACAATGTTGTCAATTATTATTTTCCTTGTAGTAGGTTTTATTTTAAATCTAATTACTTCAGGAAGTATGACCGCAGGAGTTATTTATCTAATAATTTATTTTGGGGTGATTTTTTTAATTACATGGCGCGTTAAATCAGACCCCGGTTCGCTGGAGCCGGAAAAAGGATTAACTCTGGAATGTCCGTCCTGCCATTGCCCCCATTCATGGATTTTAACTCAAAGAGAAATTATCATAGAAGATTCAAGCACTACAACCACAAAAACTACAACTACAAGGGAGACCAGCGGAGGAGATCTTGTGAGTATGTCGCAAAGCATTCTAAATGACGGCACTACTACAAGGGTAGATTCCACTACCGTTTACTCAGGCAGAGAGATTAAAGACTTTAAATGCCTTAACTGCGGACACACAGAAAGAAATGAATACATTGAAGCTTGGACAGATTCACACCCGGACGAAGGCGTGGTAAAATGCAATGAGGAAGCATGGAACGGATAGCATAAAGTTATTGTAAAATAACAAGACATTTTTCTTGCTATAGGTTTTGCAATGGCGCTCGGCGCGAACAAAATTTTGCAGGAGGAAGATTTATGAATTGGCTTAATTACGCAGAAATCGCAAAAAAGCTGGACGAAGTTTACCCTAATTCCCGGGTTGACGCTTATTCATTATCAAATGAAGATTTAATCAAAATGATTATTTCCCTGCCCGATTTCAAAGGAGACAAAAACGACCCCGACATCGAGCAACACAGAAAATTCATCCGCAATGAATGGGTTGATATCCGAATGCCCAGCTCATCAACATATTATAACAACACCAAAGCAGCACTTGATTTTTATTATGATGAATATGAATAGGGAAAAGAGAAAAGAGTTAACGGACAAAGGCTCTGCGATCTTTGCGTCTCAGCGCCTTTGCGTGAACTCTTCTGGAAATAATTTTTAGCGGCAAAGACCGCAGAAGGAGATATTTATGTCAAACGGCGCGCTTTCACAGGACGAAATTAATGAAATGTTAGGCGCGACTGATGAGCAGTTCGCGGGGATGATACAAAATGCGGGCGAAGATTCAATCCCTAAAGATGATATTAACTTACTTATGAGCGCGGTTAAAATCGCAGATGCGGCAAAAGCCGAAAACGAAGAAATTAATAAAAAATTTTATGAGGATAATTATCCCGATAAATGCGATAAAGAACAGTTGTCTGCAATTTATAAAATACATGAAAAATTTTTACCTTTAGCGGTTAAAACATTATCAGAGAAGCTTCGAAACACTGTCGAAGTAAAAATCGCTTCGATAAACCAGATTACAATGGGAGATTTTATCCGCTGTCTTCCTAACCCAACCACGCTGGGCATTATCGGCATGCAACCTTTAAACGGCAAAGCAATAATGGAACTTTATATGGGAAATGTACCGGCAGCAATTATTATAATGAGCTTATTGGAAAATTTGCGTCAAGCATGGACTGAAGTAACAGACTTGAAACCCAAGTTAGAAAAAACAGAAAAAAATCCCGAATCGCTTGATATCGTTCCCCGTTCGGAAGGCGTAGTTTTACTGACATTTGAAACAAAAATAAACGGCGTACAGGGAATGATAAATTTCGCAATCCCTTATTCTGTAATAAAACCGGTTTTGAAAAAGTTGAAATAACATAAGGAGGATTTTTTAATGGATAATTCTATTAGTTTCAAAAAATGTGATAAGGGGCATGTATACGAAAGTGCTCTGGTTGAATGTCCTTATTGCAACGGCAGAAAAATAGAAACCGATCTTGAAGAATTGCCTGAGAAGCCAGATGTCGATCCGAATATCGGTGATGACATAGCGGATTGTTATTTTCAAACCGCGGGCGACATTGATGATGATAATTGGTAAAAAGATTGAAAAATAAAAAAAGATTTTATTTATATCCCATCTCGCCCAAGGCTTTTTCCGTTTCGGCTATTTCATCAAATGGTATTGTTTTATCAGCGTAGATAATTGAGTTCTCATGTCCCTTTCCCAGCAGCAGTACAAGGTCTCCTTCTTTTGCCAGTGAAAGCGCTTTGCGGATTGCAAGGAATCTGTCCGGTATCAGGAAAAGATTTTCATCGCGTTTAAAGGCGGCTCTCTTTTCGCCTGTCTGCCCGTCATCGCATATAAGTACGCCCTTTTCTATTTCTTCGAGGATATCCATAGGTATTTCGCCGCGCGGGTCTTCGTCTGTAAGGATTATTATATCCGAATACGCGGCGGCTATTTTTCCCTGCTCGCTTCTTTTTTGCGTGTCACGCTCTCCGGCAGAACCGAAAAGGCTTATTATCCTTCCGTTTGTTTTATTCAGCCTTGCGCGCAGAGGAGGAAAAATCGTCTGAAAAGATGAAGGAGTGTGAGCGTAGTCCACGACGGCTTCAAAAGGCTGCCCTTTATTTACAAGCGTCATCCTTCCCCTTACGGGTTTTAGTCTTTTTACAAGAGGCGCAATTTCACGTAACGGAATGCCTGTCAGTCCAGATACCGTTAAAAGAGAGGCAAGCACGTTGCCTGAATTGTACGCTCCGGGAAGCTTGTCGCGCAATTGGATACGCTCGCCGGAAGCCGGAATATAAATTACATACCAATTTCCCCATGCGCAGCTTTCTATCGCTTCAAGAATAACGTCTCCGTCTCTTCCGGCGGGACTGTATCTGTAAATTTTATTTTTTGTCAGTTTAGTAATGTAACGCGAACTTTTGTCGTCGTTGTTTAACACGCCGAAAGAACCTGAGAAAGAGCTTCCTTCTTCCGGCACATAACGGTCTATGGTGCGGAAAAGATTCGCTTTATCGTCCCTGTACTGCTCCCATGTTCCGTGAAATTCAAGATGTTCGTGGGTTATATTCGTAAGAACTCCGCAGCAGAAGTCAACATCGCCCAGACGGTTGGTTTTCTTTGAAAGTCCGTGAGAACTCGCTTCCAGCGCCGCGAATCCGCATCCGTTATCTGCCATTTCTCTGAGAAGCCTTTGAACTACGGGCGCTTCGGGAGTTGTCTGATGTTCGGCATTCCATAAAACATCTTCTCCAAGACAGTGCTGTACTGTAGAGATAAAACCCGCTTTCTTCCCGAGCATCGTAAGCAGCTGCCAGATAAGGTAAACAGTCGTGCTTTTGCCTTCGGTGCCGGTAACTCCGGTTACAAGCAGAGAGAGAGACGGAAAATTATAAAAAGAAGCGGAAATGGGAGACATCGCGGTACGCGCGTTTTTTACTTTTATATAAACAATGCCGTCTTTTTTTTCTGTAATGTCGTTTTCATGAACAATAACGCAGGCGCCTTTTTCTATCGCGTCATTAATAAAAAGGCTTCCGTTTGTATGAAGACCGCAAAGCGCGAAAAAAAGACTTCCTTGTTTTACATTCCGCGAATCATATTCTAAAGAGGAAACTTCAGGATCGGTTTTTTCTCCGTCTATCGCGATTAGCCCTGAGTTCTCCGCGGTTGCTTTTGTAAAAAACTGCGACAGAGGTTTTGTCATTTATTTATTTTACTCCTCGCCGAAAACAATCGCTGTAAATGTGGAAAGCTTCGCGTCAGGCGCAAAACAATACCCTTGAGGAAGTCCGGCTTTTAAACAAATGTAATCCAAATATTCATCAAGATCCCAGCCTTGTTCAACCGGAACCTGCGGAAGAAGAACGCCGGAACGTCCGCGTCCTTCCAGTAATATTCCGTGAACGCCTACTTTTACTTTTTGCGGATCAGGGCAGTGAGTCATCGGAGAAAGAGCTGAAATTTCGATATGGCAGAATTTTAATTCTTCCTTTTTAATCGGGGGAAAGCGAGGATCGCGGAAAGCGGCTTCCTTTGACATTACTCTGACTGTCTCGATTAACGGCAGCGACGCCGTCATTCTTCCAATGCAGCCGCGTAAACTGCGTCCCGGAAGCATGTGCAATGAGACAAACGCGCCGCAGGGCGTATTAAGGTTTGAATCTTCATTGATTTCATCTTTCCATAAAGGATCTCGTCCTTCCAATTTGGCGGAAATTGATTCCCGCGCCTGAGTAAGCAAAATCTTTTGTTCTTTTTCGGTTATAGTGAAATCCATGTCATTATACTATAATAAAGGTAGTTTTTATGGAACAAGGAAGAAAGACAAAAACGGTCAAAATAGGCGGTTTTTCGCATGTCCGCGCTGTTTTTATCGGCGGGAATAACCCTGTAGTTATTCAAACAATGTACAAAGATCGCCTTTCCCCTTCCGATTTAAACAGCGCCGCCGCGAAAATTAACGAGCTGGAATCGATGGGATGCGGCTTATTGCGGTTTGCCGTTCCCGATATTCAATCCGCGGAAACGCTCGGCAGTCTGGCTGAAATGGTATCAATGCCGCTTGCCGCGGACATCCACTTTGATTATAAAATCGCCCTTCGCTGTATGGATTTTCCAATCGCCAAATTACGCATTAATCCCGGCAATATCGGCAGCGCCGAAAAAGTCCGCCTCGTGCTTGAAAAAGCCGGCGCAGGCTCAATTCCAATCAGAATCGGCGTAAATGCCGGAAGTCTGCCTCAAAATCTCCGCAAACAGGTCGATGAAGGCTCTCTGGATACCGCGGAAGCGCTGGTTCAGACAGCGCAAAGGGAAATAGCTTTTTTTAAGGAATTTGGCTTTAAGGACTATCTGGTATCAATGAAAGCCAGCACAATTGCCGATACTATAATAGCGAACCGTTTACTTTGTGAAAGAACCGATGCCCAGGGAAGCGGTCATCCGCTGCATATCGGGGTGACGGAAGCGGGTCCCCTTACAGCCGGAGTTGCGAGGAATACCGCGGCTTTAACAGCGCTGTTAACGGAAGGCATCGGCGACACGATAAGGGTATCCCTGTCCGACACAATGGAAAACGAGATAATCGCGGGAAGGGAAATTCTGGCTGCCGCCGCTCAGATGGCGCCGGACATCGGCAGGCTGAAACATAATGGAGTGAACATTATTTCCTGCCCGCGCTGCGGCAGAGCGGGTTTTGACACACACGGCTTCACAAACCGCTGGCTGTCAAAACTCTACGCTATAGACAAGGATATAACCGTGGCAATAATGGGCTGCGAAGTAAACGGTCCTATAGAAGCCAAACATGCCGATTTGGGCATAACAGGAGCGGGAGACAAAGTGCTGCTATTCAAACATGGAGAGGTAATTAAAACCATCACCGTTGATGAAGCGGACAGCGTTTTTAATGAGGAACTTAATAAATTATGATTGATTTTAAACGATGTAGAAATGTATTTTTGATAACTCTGCTGTTATCTTCAGTTTCTTTATCCGCGCAGCAGCCTGTTGTTCCGCCGTGGTGGCTTTCGCTGGAAACAGGCAAGCAGGATTTCAGAGCCGGTGATTTTGGTTCGGCGCTGATGTTGTTTGAAGATGCCAGGCGGGACAGGCGCAATATGTACGAGCGGATGGAGAGGGATGTAATCACTTTGCTTTCCATAAACGAAGTTCGCAGAATAGGCGATTCGCTGGAGAGAGTAGAGCGTTATGCGAAAGACAGGCATTATAACGCGGCGGCAGCGGCGTTCAGCGAACTGTATTACCGCGTTCCCAGAGACGGGTTTAATAATTCGGCTTTGTCCGCGCTTGCGGCTTTTGACAGGCTTAAAAATTATCCTGAGGCGGAATATTGGATAGGCGAGGTTTACCGCGTTGAGGGAGAGCTGCCTCTCGCGTTGTCTCAGTACAAAAAAGCGTATTCAATGCGCGATACCGCAGAGGATCCAGGATTTGGAACTTTGCTTCAGTTTAAAATTGCGGCTATTCATAATACAAAACAGGAATATACAGAGATGATCGATGTGTATCTTGCGATTATTAATGATTCAGACAAGCTTTGGTCAAACTCCGGCAATAACGGAGATAACGCTTACGTTTCGGACGCGCAGGCAGCGGCTTCCTTCGCCAGAAAAGCGATGACAATAACATTAACGGATTACGGCATTAACCGCTTTCTGGAATTGTACAGATACAACAACAGCATCGCTGAACAGGCGCACAGATTTATGGGTTTTTATTACGCGCCTCGAAGCCGCCCGTCCGCCGAACAGCATTTAATGTTTTCTTTTCTTATTCAAAATACGGTAATAATAGAAGAAGTTAAACGGCGCAAATTTGATTTTATTTTTACAGACCTTTCATCGCTCGCGCAGGAGATAGAAAAAAATCCGCTTTTGTTATCATACATCGACGAAGTTGAATATTATAAAACCATTTATTATTTCGGCGTAAGCCTTTATTGGAACGGAAAATCATCTTCGGGGCGATCTCTTTGGGAGTTCCTCGCAAGCCAGCCACGCGCCGGAGAATGGAACAACCGCGCCGTAATGCAGCTCAGAAGCCCCCGCCCCGAACCGCTGATTGAAGCTCCAAGAAGTTAAACAGATTCCATTTTAAGGCAAGGCGGATTTGAACCGGGGCTTCACAAGCAGTTTCTCCGGCAGGCGGAAGCCAAGACAAAATGGTAATAAAATGCTACAATCAGGTTATTAATTTCTTCAGACTAAGCAAATTGAGGAGTTTTCTTGATTAACGATATTATTCCGCATTTAAATAAAATCGTATCAATGATTGAAACGGCAAGGCAAAATACCCTGTCTAATATTAATACCGAGTTAATAAAGTTATATTGGAATGTTGGAGAATATTTAAGCAAGGAAACTGCTAACTCCTCATGGGGTGATTCCCTTGTCGAATTATTGGCAGATCAAATCAAAGTTGATTACCCTGAAATTAAAGGTTTTAATCGGCGTGGGCTGTATCGCATGAGGCAATTTTATGAAGCCTATAAGGATAATGAATTTGTGTCAGCACTGCTGACACAAATTAGTTGGACTAATCATCTTTTAATACTTTCCGGTACAAAGACACCTGAAGAGAAAGAATTCTACATAAAATTAAGTATAAAGGAAAAGTACAGTAGCAGAGAGCTAGAAAGGCAGATAGATAGTGCGTATTTTCATAGATTTATGCTTTCTGAGAAAAAATTAGAGCCAGTTCCGATTAAAAAAAGAACAAAATCCCATTTTATGGACACCTATATACTGGAATTCATGGACTTGCCAAAGATCTATACCGAAAAAGAGTTCCAAAAGGCAATAATTCGTAATCTTAAAGACTTTATTTTAGAAATTGGCAAGGATTTCACGTTTATTGGGGAGGAATTCAGGGTACAAGTTGCCAATAGTGATTATTATATCGATCTGTTGTTTTACCACAGAGGGTTATCTTGCCTTGTGGCTTTTGAATTAAAGATCGATAAATTCAAGCCGGAATATGTAGGAAAAATGGATTTTTACCTGGAAGCATTAGATAGGGATGTAAGAAAACCAAACGAGAATCCAAGCATTGGGGTAATCCTTTGCGCTTCAAAGGAAGATGAAGTCGTAGAATATGCCATGAGCCGGAATATCTCACCAACCATGATTTCCGAATATAACCTGAAGCTGATAGATAAGAAAGTTCTGGAACAAAAATTACGGGAATACAAGGTATTACTTCCTGACGAGACTGAGGAATAGCTGTATACAAAAAAATCTTGCCTTGCTGTTTTCGGGAAGATTTGAATAACGAACGGCAGCGACTTTGGCGTTTACAAGCCTGTTTGACGGACTTGGATGTGTCGAACTAAAACCGGGGTGTCTCACAATGTACAGAAAGAGTTCACACAAAAGTCACCAAGGCACAAAGGACTGGTTGAATTGGTGACTGTCACCAGCGGCGAGTACGTTATGCTATAAAATCGGCTGCCTGTTACTCGGCGTGAACAGATTAATTATCTATAGCAATCCTTATTTCATCTTCAAATGCTTTCTGCTTTAAAATAAGAATAGGATGTCCTTCTTCACCTCTGACTTCATGTACAATTGGTTTCTCAACCCAATATTCACCAGCAGCTTCTCCATCACAAATTAATACCCTTTCTCCATTAACCGGTAAAACAGAGAAATTGAAACAAAAAAACGCTGGATCTCCTCCTTTTGACGACTTGTTCATTATAGTGTTACCAGCCTTGTCAAATATTTTTGTTTCTACTTTCATAATTATTCCTCCTTAGTAATTTAATTCCCGCAGCCCCCAACCCACGCTGGGCGCTGTTTAATTTTAAAAGGCATTAACAATGCCTGTAATACACTCTATTCCATTATATAAATCTGAGTAGGGGTAAGTCTGTGATTTGTAGTACCATCACCAAGCTCACCCTGCCAGTTGGTTCCCCAAGCCCAAAGTGAACCGTCTGATTTAATTGCGATGGTATGAGTATATCCTGCAGAAACAGATGCCCAGTTTGTGTCTGTTTCTATCCGTGTTGGAGTTCTTTTATCACCACTGGTATCAAATTCTCCTCCTCCGCCTGTACCGTCACCATGCTGACCTCTATGGTTTCTACCCCAAGCCCAGAGAGAACCGTCTGATTTAATTGCGATGGTATGTCTACCTCCTGCAGAAACAGATGCCCAGTCTGTAGCTGTTCCTATCCGTGTTGGGATATTTTTATTACCACTTTCATCAACATAAAAAAACTCTCTGTCAAGAATCCCTCCTCCGCCTGTACCGTCACCAAGCTGTCCAAACTCATTTCTTCCCCAAGCCCAGAGTGAACCGTCTGTTTTGATCGCCACAGTATAATTACCAGTTGCTGCGGATACAGATGCCCAGTTTGTGTCTGTTCCTATCCGTGTTGGGATATTCTTATTAGCACTGTCATCTCCATGCCCTCCTCCTCCCGTCCCATCACCAAGCTGTCCATAGCCATTATCTCCCCAAGCCCAGAGAGAACCGTCTGATTTAATTGCGACAGTGTACTCGCTGTGTTGCGAACCACCTGCGGAAACAGATGCCCAGTTATTATCTGTTCCTATTCGGGTTGGAGTGTATTTATCGCCGCCATACCCAACCCCTTCTCCGCCTGTACCGTCGCCAAGCTGACCAGAATTATTCTCTCCCCAAGCCCAAAGAGAACCGTCCGTTTTAATTGCTAGAACATAACCATGTCCTACTGAAACAGATGCCCAGTTATTATCTGTCCCTATTTGGGTGGGAAAATCTAAACGCCCAAGACTTCCTGGCGGTCTTCCCCAAGCCCAAAGAGAACCGTCCGTTTTAATTGCTAGAACATAATCATCTCCTACTGAAACAGATGCCCAGTTATTATCTGTCCCTGTTTGAGTTGGTGTATTTTTATCACCATCACCATACTCATCATACATCCCTCCTCCGACTGGTCTTGGACCTGGACCATTGCCAAGCTGACCAGAAGAATTATTTCCCCAAGCCCAAAGAGAACCGTCCGTTTTTATAGTTACTGTGTATTCAATACCTGCGGATACCTGATGCGTAAGAAATGGCATTAATGGTTTCCATTTTGCGTAGAGTGTAATACCAGAGCTGACAGTATCAGTATTGAAATTCCATAGATTAATAAAAGTTTCTTCCTTGTACCAACCTTCAAACTTATAGCCGTATTTAGTAATAGGAGGGTAAGGGTTATATACCAACCCGCCGCTAATAATAATTTGATCTTCCGGAACAGGTGTGCCGCCATCAGCATCAAACGTTACATTGTAGAGTAGACCCCATTTTGCGTACAGTGTAATATCGGAGCTGACAGTATCAGTATTGAAATTCCATTTATTAATTAGTTCCTCTTCTTCAAACCAACCGACTAATCCATAACCATCTTTGGAAACCGTTGGTTGTGTTATCTTACTGCCGCTTTTTATACTTTGATCTTCCGGAACAGGTGTACCGCCATTAGTAATAAATGTTACAACAAACATTTCATTATCATTGTTTTGAGGCGTATCATTATTGCCTGGTGTATCATTGTTACCCGGCGTTTGTACCGAAGAGGTGTCTGGCTCAGGACCGCAGCCTGCGCCCAAAACCATTACGCTAACAGTTATAAATACCGGCAGAAACATCCGCCAAAAACTGATTTTTTTCAGCTTCATAATTTTCTCCTTAAATACTGAATATGGTAATATTAACAATATCATAATATTGCCAACTTGTCAATATTTTCGTAATAAATCACCTTACAATTAATGATATGAAAGAAAAACCGGAAGAAATTCGAGTGATTTTTGCTCAAAATATCAAAAAACAACGAGAAAGTTTAGGTTTAACTCAGGAAAATTTAGCGGAAATGACAGATTTATCAGTCCAAACCATTAATACCATAGAAGGCTGCCGTATGTGGATTAGCGACAAATCAATTACCCGGCTCGCCAAAGCTCTCGATGTAGAAATTTTTCAGTTATTTATGCCTAATCAAATTAATTATAAAGAAATGCCGCCTGAGCAGATTTCAATATTGCTGACTTTTTGGCAAAAAACAAAAATTGTTTTAGAAAAAATGAATTCTCAAATAGATTTAGAATTTAAGGATGTATTATTGCACTCTCCGCAGCATAAAAAATTTAAAAGAACTTCTGATAATAAAAGTAAACATGTTAAAACAAGCCGAATTAGATAACCTGATAATAACAAATTTTTATATAACTTGATGGTATTATCCCTCATAGTAAATTAATAACAATATAAAAAATATTTTACTTATTTAGCACATAATATGTATATCTATTATCACCAATTTTTTTGATTATTCCGTCATTTGTCATTTCCCGTAATATAGCGCTAATTTGCGGCTTACTCAATTTTAAAATAGCGGTAATATCAGAAATTGTCACTTTTTGTTGTTCTTTTGCGGCGGCTTTCATACGCATAATGCCTGTTCCCACCCGCTCTATGCAGCCAATTCTGAATGGTAGATATGATATGCAAGAACAATATATAGCTTAGAAATGGTATTTAATGCCTGCTTGTTTCATAATAAGGTTCGCCATATGCCGGGATTTTATCACGCTATCTACCGGAAAAGTTTTATTTCATATTCTGCCAAAATTATGCCACCATTGCCTGACAATCCATTTCAAAATGAAGTGTGATGTTTTCATAATTTTTGCCATTCAATTCCAGCAATTCAGGTGTTGCGACTCTAACTCTTTCTATAAGTGTATCAAGGGAGTCAGATTCAAGAGCGATAGGTATATCATCATTCTCCGCGACCCATACAGATGCTTCCTCATCCCATGTTAATAAAACTGTATATCTAATCATATAATAATTGTATGGTTGCCTTTTTAATAAGTCAAGCAAGAAAGCAGAAGAACAATAACTATCTTTCCTAACCTAATGCCCACCGTCTTTTTTATAGTAAAAAGACAAAACATCATTTTTAATTAAAGACTAAAGAATTAAACAAATCCCCCTGTCGGGCAACCCGGATTTGAACCGGGGACCCCAAGTCCCCCAGACTTGTACGCTAAACCAACTGCGCTATTGCCCGGCAGGGGAATCTGTTACTTTCATAAGATAACAAAATGGTCTCTTTTTGTCAATGTGATTACTTCAGTACAGTCTTATCATAATCATCCGGCGGAATAAAGCCAAGGAGCTGCATGCATGTAGCTGCGATAGAACTTATTCCCAACCCTGTGTTAAGGCAGTTGTCTTCGGGTTTGTTTTGATATTCGCCTTTATATTCAGGATCGAATATAATGCAGGGAACAGGATTAAGGCTGTGACTTGTCTTTGTAATCGGCGTTCCGTCTTCTTTAAGCAATACCGCGCCTGTTTTCTTGTTATGCTCGTACATATCGTCGCTGTTGCCGTGATCCGCCGTTATAACCAATATTGCTCCCGCCTTTTCCGCCGCTTCTTTAAGTCTTCCAAGCTGAACGTCCATGCCTTCCATTGATTCAACTACCGCTTTGTATACGCCGGTGTGTCCTACCATGTCGCCGTTAGGGAAATTTAATCTGATAAAATCGTATTTGCCTGAACCAATCGCTTCCGCAACTTTATCCGTTATTTCTTTGCATTTCATTAACGGTTTTTGCTCAAATGGAATAACATCGCTTTTTATTTCAATGTAGTCTTCAAGCTTTTCGTCAAATTTTCCGGTGCGGTTTCCGTTAAAAAAGTAGGTGACATGCCCGTACTTTTGCGTTTCCGAGATTGCCAGCGTTCGTATGCCGCTTGCCGCGAGATATTCGCCCATTGTGCGGTCGATCGAAGGAGGGCTTACAAGGTATCGTTTCGGAACATGAAGGTCGCCGTCGTATTCCATTATGCCCGCGTAACATACCTTTGGTCTTCTTTTGCGGTCAAACTTGTTAAAATTATCATCATCAAACGCTGCGGTTATTTCCAGAGCGCGGTCTCCACGGAAGTTAAAATAAATAACAGAGTCACCGTCTTCGATAGTGCCGATAGGCTTGCCGTTCTCGGCTATAACAAATTCTTTTAAATCCTGATCGATTATGCCGGGGATTTCTTTGCGGTATGTTTCAACAGCTTCCCTCGCGGACGCGAATTGACGCGCCGTTCCGAGAACATGAGTCTGCCAGCCGCGGTCTACCATCGCCCATTCCGCGCCGTAACGATCCATTGTGATCCACATCCGCCCGCCGCCTGAGCCGATCTTGGCGTCGAAATTATCATCGCTCAGTTCTTTTAAAAAAGCTTCAAACGGATCGATATATTCAAACGCGCTTAGTTTCCCAACATCGCGTCCGTCAAAGAGCACGTGTATTCTTACGCGTTTAACAGTTTCTTTTTTAGCCTGAGAAATCATCGCTTTTAAATGATTAATATGGCTGTGCACATTGCCGTCCGAAAAAAGCCCGATAAAATGAAGAGTTCCTTTTTGAGCGCACGATGCGCATCCGGCGTCCCCTTTCACATTGGCTATTATTTCTTTCCACGCCGCGCCTTCAAACATCTCGCCTGTTTCGATGGAAGCGGAAACCAATGCCGCTCCCTGATTGAAAACGCGTCCGCAGCCCATGGCATTATGACCGACTTCGCTGTTACCCATATCCTCATCGGAAGGAAGCCCGACGGCTTTCCCGTGCGCCTTCAGCCTTGTATGCGGGTTTTTCGCCGTGAGCGCGTTAAGATTATCCATCTTTGAATCTGCGACAGCGTCGCCTTCTCTATATTCGCCGTAACCAACGCCGTCCATTATTACCAATACCACAGGACCCTTGCGGCCTTTCCACGCCGGATTTTTCTTTAAACTTTCCATAATCTCTCCTTATTGCGTTTAATTCTTTTTTAAATCATCCGCTTTTTTCTGAGCGGCATTCAATACCGCCTGCGCCTTGGATTCGCCTTCCTGTTCCAGTTTTCTGGCGTTGCTTTCACCTTCGCTGCGAAGTTTTGACGCTGATTCTTCCGCGAGTCTCTTTTGAATTGGATTTGATCCCGCGCTGCTTACCACTTTGTCCGCCGCCGAGTTCGCTTCGCTTCTTACTTTATTGGCGGCTTGTTTTGAGCTGGCGCGGAGATTATCCGCCTGTTTACGCGCTTCTGCCATTATCTGATCTATTTGCTTGCTTACTTCATCGCTGATTTTTTGAGTAACCTGCTCTCTGACAGCTCCCGCAACCGCGCCTGTCATGTCACCCATGCTGAGACTTACATCAGGATCTTTCGCGGTACCTCGCACTAATCCTGCCAGTTTTACTTCTCTTATATTCGCTCCCCCAGGTATCTTGCTCAGGATATCTGTTGCGCCCGCTCCGATATTTGATACCGGCGTACTCACGTCAACTTTGTAATTTAACGACATATCAAGACCCTGGTCGCCTTTTATTTCCATCTTAGCCTGAGCGATATTCATTACTATAGGATCAATTATATACAAGCGGCCGTCTTTTATTTCGAATCCGATATCAATATTGCCCGGAGAAGGAGAACGCACGCTCTCGTTTTTCATAAGGTCTGCCATTGTTCCGAATAATTTTGAGTTTCGTATTTGCAGGTTCTGAGTTTGCAGCCGTCCCTTTGAATTTATTTTATCCAATACTGGAGAAAGATGTTCGTCAAGCGGACTGTACAGATTCAACGCGGCTGACACCTTTCCGACGTAGTTCTGAGGTTCAGGAAGTATATTTTCAAGGAACGAGAACGACGAAAGCGCGGAAGTAATGTCAAATTGTTTTATATCAAGCCCCAGATCGACAAACGGAATCGCCAGATTTTGAGTGTTATATTCGCCGTTTATAACCATGCTTCCGTCCAGCAGGTTCATTCCGAGGTTGCGCATCGTCAGTTTTCCGTCTTTGACTATTACAGCTCCCGCGGTATTTGCGATTGTAAGTTTGTCAAACAGAATATTGGCGATATTTACAGTCAGCGCAAAATCGATATTTTTCGGCACTTCAATTACGCTCATCGGAGATGATTCTTCTTTTACCTTTTCTTCTTTCGGTTTTTCCTCTTCTTTTTTATCGCCGCCCATTATTTCGTTTAGGTTTATGTTATTCGATTTGAGCGCGAGATTTCCTTTTACTGTTCCTTTGTTAAATACAAAAGGAATAAAGTTTTCGAGCGAGCCGTTAAGCGCCACATCAGAGCTGCCTGTTATTACGTTGAGATTGGCAAGTTCAACTCTTCGCGGCGAAAAATTGAGAATCAGGCTTATAATTTTTGCGCCCTGAGGGAAAGCCGGACCCTGGAAATCGAATCCGGTTAGCTTAAGATTTCCGTCCGCTTTAAAATCTTCGTATCGTTCATTCTGAATCGTGGACATTTTTCCGGCAAGAGCGAGATTACATTCCAGTATGCCGTTCAAAGTTGTATCATCCATCGGAATGATGTCGGTTATTGAGTCGATATCAATTTTCCCGGCGAATTTAGCGTCTACCTCAAGATCGCTCTCAGGCGTTTTTACGTGAACTTCCGCGCTGAAAGGATTACCGGCTATTTCAAAGCTGAATCTGTCTACATCCGCTGTGGTGCGATCAAACACTTCCCCGTCGTAATGCGCTTTTACGGCGATATTGATTTTATCAACAGATTTTGGAACGGCAGGGTAACTGAACATTGCGTTGTCTACATTCAGATACACATTTGCGATAGGCATCTGATTTTGATTATATGTTCCTTTTACATCGCCGCCCAAAGAGAGGCTTCCCGATGTTTTTAAATCTTTAAAATCCGTCATATAGATTGCGGGAACAAGAGAGAGTAGGCTTTTAAAATCGGTTTTTTCGGTCGCAAATGTAACATCCGCGATAATATCGCTTCCTTTCATTTCTACCAGACCCGCGAATTTTAACACAATTTCGTTTATATTGAATTTGTTATCTTTGATGGCAAAGCGCATATTTTTTAAATCCGCCGCAATTTCAGAAATAAATCCCACGTTGATTTTATTCGCGAGTTTTGCGCCGCCCATCCAGAAATCTATTCCGTCAATCGAAAGTTTTAAATTAAGATTTACATTTTCTTTTTTCATGTTGCCGCGCAGATTGAAATTAAAGTCGTCAATTCCAGCCTGCATTTTATTGGCGTCGTCCCGGAACGAAGCTGATAAATTGCGTATTTCAAATTTACTTAACGCGACTTTAAATTTAAACGGATCAGACGGAGGGCTCTGTTCCTTGGCATCCGGTTCTGCCGCGGTTTTCTCTTCCGGCGCGCTCTGCGTTTCGTTATTGTCCGTTATTGTTTCTGTCTCGCCTTCTTTCGCCTCGCCGGCTTTCATTATATCCCAGTTCGCTCGTCCGTCTTCAAGGATTATGCCGTTAAGACGAGCGCGATCTAGCAATATGGATTTTACTTCTATATTCTCCATTTTGATCACGCTTGCGATATCCACGGTTACGCTGAACCTGTTAAAAGCAACCAGAAGTTCGCCTTCAAAATCGTCTACCCCCGTTACTTCAAGTCCGTCAAGACCTATATACGCGTTGGGAAAGTTGCGGATAAAAGACAGTTTTAAGTCTTTAAAATCCACCTTGGCTGCCAGCATTTTATTCAACTCTGTTTTGGCAAGAGTCATAATCTGATCTTTAAAAAGGAGCGGAGCCAGCAATAAAATCAGAAGCACCAGCAATATGGCGATTGCAGGTATTAAAATAATTACTTTTAACGTTTTTGAAAATTTCATGATATTCACCTCGCTTTTATTTTATATCCAATTCCGCCGCAAGGCAATTGCGGCAGGCGGCATATAATTTACAAACATTACAAATAAATCTCTACAGGCGTTATTATTCCTCTTTCTTTTAATGCATTATATAACGATTTTGAGCGTTTTTCAAGGTATTCTTCAGGCAGAGGGGATGCGTACGGGTCTTCGGGCGCGGGGCGCGCCTTGCCGTAAATCTGCACTTTTCTGATGTTTCCGGCAGCATCCTGCGCCAGTTCGCATACGAAATCTTCCCATGTCTTTGATTCTGCATCCGAAGGCTGACTGCCGCCGACGGCACAGAGCATGGTTTGAATTGTTACAGGAGAGGATATGGTAAACTCTTTTATTTTATCCAATAATTTATCGTGATGAACCGCACATCTGTTTATTTTCCTGTACCAGTCGGATGTTCCGGCGTCCAGTTTTAACCAGATATCCAGCGAAGGTTCGCATGCGGCTTCTTTAAGAAGCGAAAAAATCTGTTCCTGAAAAAGCCCTGTGCCGTTTGTTATTATTACAAGTTTTGCGCAGGGAGCGGCTTCTTTGCGGATTTTTTCCGCGAGTTTAAAAGCTTCCTTAAAAGAAGGGGAGAGCGTCGGCTCGCCGTTTCCTGAAAAGCATATATCTTTGATATTAATATTTTCTTTTTGCGCGTTATTAATCGCGCCGCGAAGATCGTCTTCCATTTGATCAAGAGAGAATTCCGCGCCTGAGGGAAAAGGAAACACTTCGCAGTACGGGCAGTCAAATTGGCAGCTTTTTTTATCAGGGAAAAGATTGATGCCGATGGAAAGCCCCTGCGATCTGCGCGAATACACAGGGTAAACAATTACGCCTTTTTCCCTTTCGCGGTGGTTTGTTACAGGCTTAATATTCATTAGAGTTATATTAATTTGTATTTATAAAAAGTACAAGGCAAACATTTCTAAGCGAAGGTTCGCGGTAAAAATCAATTTTTATGATATATTCATATTATGAATGAAAAACTGAATGAGCAAGCGGTAATGTTTTCCAATCGGCTTCAGAAACGATTTCGCCATCTTAAAAAATGGGCGCAGAGGACAGGCGTCGGCGCTTTCAGACTCTACGATCGCGATATACCGGAAATACCTCTTGTTATCGATTTTTACGGTGATATTAAAAATAATGACGCTGCCGTTTGCGGCGCCTTATACAAGCGCCCTTATGAAAAAGACGAAGACGAAGAAAATGAATGGCTCTCTGTAATGAAAGAAAGCGCAGCCGCCGCGCTTGAAATAAACATTGATAATGTGTTTTTAAAACAACGCCAAAAACAAAAAGGCTTTTCTCAGTATGAAAAAATGGCTCAGGTTAATTTTACAAAAACAGTAAGCGAGGGCGGTCTTTTTTTTAAAGTCAATTTATCCGATTACCTTGACACAGGGCTCTTTAGTGACAGGCGGCTCCTTCGAGGTTTTGTGCGGGATGAATCCGCCGGAAAGAAAGTATTGAATTTATTTTCTTATACAGGAGCGTTTTCCGTTTACGCCGCGGCAGGAAGCGCCGCTTCTACCGATTCTGTTGATCTTTCCAATACTTATTTAAATTGGGCAAGGGAAAACTTTTTGTTAAACGGGTTTTCGGCGGAGTTGGTTAAGAAAGGTATTCACACGGAGGCGCAAAGGACACGAGGAGGAGAAAAAGGCAGTTGTATTAACAGATTAATTAGAGATGATGCGCTTAATTTTATAGAGAAAGCTGTAGCGCAGAAAATGCGCTGGGATATAATTATTTTTGATCCGCCGGCTTTTTCCAATTCCAAAAAAATGACGGATAGTTTTGATTTAAACAGGGATTTATCGGACATGCTTGTAAAATGCCTTTCGCTGCTCGCGGCGGACGGGAAAATATTTGTCAGCGTTAATGTCCGGCGTAACATTCCGCAGGCGTATGAATTGGAAGCCCAGCTTCGCGATATACAAAAGGAAACGGATTTACAAGTAATTGATTTAGATAATAAAATAATAGATGAGGATTTTAGAGGCAGGAAAATTCCAAAAGCGTTTTTGATCAGGAGGTAAGTTATTTTATGAAAAAATTTCGGGTTCCGTTTTTTTTATCGATCTTGTTTAAGAGCTGCGCGAATTTACCTCAAAAATTAATTGATGAGAACGATGATGCAGAACCTGTCATAAAATATCCTGTTATACTGGTTCACGGAATTATCGCTCATGACAGAAAAGGTTTATTCAATTTTTGGGGCAAGATTCCAGATACCCTAAGTAAAAACGGGGTAAAAGTTTTTCTGGGAAATACGGACGCATGGGGCAGTTTTGAATCAAACGCTGAAATTTTAAAAGAAACAATTGATAAAGTATTGCTTGAAACGCACAGCGAGAAGGTAAACATAATCGCCCATTCCAAAGGCGGATTGGATTCGCGTTTTCTTATCTGGAATTACAATTACGGCGGTAAGGTCGCAAGCCTTACTACCATTTCCACTCCGCATCACGGCGCGGAACTCGCTGATTTAATTTATCAGCAAAAAATTGTTCACACAGAAGCGGCAAAAAAAGCGCTTAAAATTTACGGACAAATGACCGGAGACATAAACCCCGATTTATACAGCGTAAATTATCAGCTGACTACCGAGAAAATGAAAGAATTTAACGAAAAGGTTGTAATGGACGAAAACGTATATTGCCAAAGCGTTTATTCCACAATGAAAAACGCTTTCGCGGATATGGTGCATTTTAGAAATTATCTTTCCATTAAAAAAATCAGCGGAGCGAACGACGGAGTAGTAAGCGAAATCTCCGCAAAATGGAGCTGCAACATAACAAAGTATGAAAATATTTCCCATACCGAAATTATCGATTTAAAAAAACGCAAAATTTCGGGAGTACGCATTCCCGATATTTACATGAACATCGTCAGAGGCCTTGGAAAATTGGGGTTTTGAAAGGGTTAGATGTTCTTAACCTGTTGTATGCGTTGATCACTGCCGCCGCTGTTAATTTAACAGTTCTATTACTTCTTCGCGGCTGGAAAAACCTGTTTTAAAATAAATTTTACTAATATAATTTTCCACGGTTCTTAAATTAATATTCAATGCATTGGCAATTTGCTTGTTTGATTTATTTTCCTTTAATAATTCAATCACATCGATTTCCCGTTTTGAAAACTTAGCGTAAACAGATGAGCTTTCTTTTAATTTGATATTTACTTCGCTTGAAATATAAACCTTGCCGCCTAGTATCGTGTCTATCGCTTTTAATAGTTCATCTTTGCCGCCTGTTTTTGATAAAAAGCCCGCGGCTCCAAGTCTCAAGGCAGTCTGTATTTTAAATGAATCGCCAAGAGCGGAACAAACCAGCACAGGCGGTTTGGGAATCTTTTTGTTATGACATAAATTTTCCAGCATCGGAAGAAAATCAAGACCGTTTTCTTCGCCAAGAAGCATGTCAAGAATAATAAGGGAAGGCAGAGTATCGGTTTTTTCGATGATACTCATAGCTTCCTTAAGGGATTGCGCCTGAGCGCAGACTTTAAAAATGCCTGTTTGCTCTAAAATTGAAACAATGCCGGCGTTTAACATTGGGTGATCATCGATTAATAATACTTGCATTGCTGCCCCTTTTATAAATGTACTGTTTTTTTTACATTTTGGAAACATGAGTATATATATTGTCAGTTTTGTGCGTAAACGCACAAAAATTTCTGAATTCCCCTTAAAAATTGTGCGTTTTACACGCTTTTTAATTTTAAAATCGATCTTTAGAATTTAACAAATCTTTCTGTAAAAGGAGTTCTAACACCGCGTTGCGGTGTTTTCGATTAACTTGTCGCTTCGAACCTTAGGTTCGCCGCGACGAAAATAGGAGTTTTGTATGAAAAAGTTATTAAAGGTTTTAGGGATTATCACAATGTCTGTGGTAATTATCATGGGGACTGTAACATGCGACAGCAGCGATGATGGAACAGGCGGCGGAGGCGGCAACGGTTCAATTGACGGCACTTGGAGCGGAACTGTAAATTCACAGGAAGCTGTATTGGTAATTGATGACGGTCAGTGGGAACTGAAAATTGGACCGGAACCACATAATTACGGAACTACGTATTTTCAGGGGTATATTGATTCATTTGCGCCTAACGACCTCTTTTATCATGGCGGCGAAAAGTACGCAACAGCTTCAATCTCTGGCAATACTCTAACCCTTACGCTTGCCGCCGGAGGAACTCTTACATTCACAAAAAAAGTTAACAGCGGCAATAACGAAGGAGAAGGCGAAGGAGAGGGTGAAGGCGAAGGTGAGGGCGAGGGTGAAGGTGAAGGCGAGGGTGAAACTATTACTTATAGCGCGTCCGCAAATGATGCAGCAAATTCAACAGCGATTAATTTAACATTTACAAGTTCTGTAACAGGGTTAACAGAAACTGATATTACCATTACCAATGGAACCGGAAATGTTACAAAAGGATCGTTAACGGGAAGCGATACATCATGGTCTATTGGAATTACCGTAAACACCGCAGGAAATGTTACTGTTTCAATAAATAAAGCAGGAATTGAAAGCGCAGGTAAAACTGTAGCGGTTGGAAAAACACCCGGTTCAAACATAGGTTACTGGATCGGAACGCTAAATTCACAACCGGCATTATTAAATATTTCAAGTGGACAATGGGCTTTTACTTATGGATCTACAGCCATAACCGGTTATGCTTCAGGAGCGAATAATCAAATACTAAAATCGTATGAAGGTACTCCCTCTAACGTAACAACTTCTGTTTCAGGCGATACACTGACATTTGCAATTTCAGGCGGAGAAACAGTTACTTTTACAAGGTATGATATGACTCTGACTAATGGAACGTGGATAAAGACCGGACAAACGGAACTGCCAAAAATAAAGTTAGCATTTTCAATAGGTTTTTACGGCATTGTAGGAAGGGTAGATTGGAGCGGTGCAGATTATTCAGGTATGTATGACTTCCAATACATTATATCTGTTGAATCTTTTAACGGAAGAAATGTTGTACTGACGACAAATTACGGTTCTTTTGATGTTGTAATTTCTGGCAATACTTTGACCGTTTCAAATTGGGCGGAATATCCTGAAATGAACGGAAGTTATACCAGGCAGTAATTAATAAAAGGCTCCGGACATGGCTTGTGTCGTGTCCGGAGTTATTCTTTCAGCCGCGGCGGTATTAAAGCCGCAAAGAGGAGTCAATTATGAGAATGAAAATGTTATGCGGGGGACTATTTGTTGTTTTAATGGGAGTTATGACCATGATAGCATGTGATGACAACAATGATAGCAACATTCCTAATGACGGAAACAGTTACAATAACAAAAAGGTAGCCGAAAGATTTTGGGGGGAATGGAGACCTATAAATGGAATATCAGTATTGGGTGAATATTGGTATGATATAAATATTAATGAAACAGAATATAAGGAACAAAATTTTTCAGGTAGATGGATAACATTACCTGCATGGTCAGAAGAAAATTTTCTTTATATTCGTGAAGAAAGTGGAAATATAAAACGTACTTTTACTTATGAATTTAAAGAGAACGGCAATCTTGAATTAATAGAAGATTGGGAAGGTACTCCTTTTTGGAAACCAAAATATAAGGAACTTATTAAAAAGCCTGAATAAAAAAAGATTGCTTAAGGGATATCCCTTAAGCAATCTTTTATACTAATTATTATGGTGGCGTGATGGTGTCAGGCACCTTTGCGTGTTCTATTTTGAATTTCCGCCCTATCCTTTTTGATATTTTCACAGGCATTGTAAGGGGAGTGAATTATTTACCCAGTTTCTTCGGCAACAACTTTTATAAACTGTTCAGGTGTAACAACAGGAATAGAACCAGAAGCGTAATCATCAATATTTCTGGTAATGATATAGTCGGCGGAAAAACCTTCGCCGACAACATATTGAACAGAATCCTCAAAATCTTTCCAGTCCAAATTCAGTGCTTGATAGATATGATTGTCAGTTACAGTAGCTGGTTTGAATACAGAAAGAAGATTTTTAAGCGCTTCTTTTGTGGATTTCTTGCCGAGCGTCCCTTTCGCAATGAAGAAAATATCGGTTATAGCGGATGCGGAAATATAGCCTGTAATAATTTTTGCTTCGGCAAGCACTTCGACATATGCAGAACTATCATAAAAAGGAACTCGATTAAGCAGAATATCAAGGACTACATTAGTGTCAACCAACACCTTCATTTTAAGTGTTTCTCCGCCAATGCTTTATATCGAATTGCATCAGGATCAGCGTCTCTCAATTCTGAAAGTATACCGGTAAGTTTATGTAAAGATGGCGAATTTTTTACCATTTCATCAAGCTCTTCTCTGCTTATGACAATTCTCTCCTCTTTATCTCCTGGAATCGAAACATCAGTTTTTGCTGAAGGCTTCGCTTCGTTTTTTTCAGGGAACCAAATGAGTTCAAAGCGGGCGGTTGTTCCTGTCGGTATTTCACGCGGAACTTCAAGCATAATACGGCGGTCAGCCGGAATATCTATGGTTTGAGTAATGGTCATGAATCAAATATAACATAAAGAAAAGAAAATATCAACTTGCAGTATAAATTACTCTTCTCTCAACCACCCACCGGTATTTCCAAACAAACAAGTGTCCCTTCGCCGATTTCACTTACAATTTTCAAACGTCCGCCGAGTATCGCCGCGCGTTCTTTCATGCTAATAATGCCAATATTTGATTTATCAATCCCTGCTGTAATTTGCCCGGAGTCATCCAATGGAGATTTAAATCCTTTGCCGTCATCGCCTATACCGATATAAATTACGCCGTCTTGTCCCGCTCGCATTGTAACAATCGTTTCTTTCGCCTCTGAGTGTTTTTCAATATTAGTAAGCGCTTCCTGAACAATTCTATAAATTTGCAGCCTTTTTTCCATGGAAAGAAAATCCAGATTAATGTGTGCGTCTATTTCCGCGCGGCAGTCAATCTCTGTTCTTTCGTTAAAGTCATGGCAAAGTTTCCGTATTGCGTCAGGAAGTTCGCTGAAACGGAAATCAGGCGGAATAAGGCTGTTGCATATATCCCTTGTTTTTTTCATGAGCTCTGTCATTTTCGGAGCCGCTTTTTCCTGCTCCAATAACACGCAGCGCATATCCTGAATAACAGTATCGTGCAATTCACGGCTTATCCTCGCCCGCTCTTCATCCTGCGCAAGCATGTAGGCGTGTGAAAATTCAATTCCTTCGGTTTCGCGTTTAAATGACGTTATTAAAGATCTGTGTAAAAATAAAATGAACAGCATAATTACCGTAATAAAAAATACAAGCGCGATTAATAATAATAAATAAGAAGTATTGATGTACCTTTGCGCTTCCCCGTCGATTAACATGAATTTAATAAGAGACTTATTGATTTCACCTGAGATTTCTACTGCCTTTTTCATATCTCCCAAAGCGGCAGAATCGCGAAAAATTAATGCCAATTTTAAAACATTTTCAATCTCAGGAAAATCTTTAATGCTGTAAATTAAAAAACTGCGCTTAACCTCGGGTGAAAAAGGAATTGCCCTGTAAACACGGTAAAGGTCAGACTTTTGAAATTCCTGCAGCATTCTTATATAATCTGATGATTCTGAAAGAAGTAACGATTCCGAAGGAATCGAATTATTTTCCTGCAATAAAAGATTATCGATATTATTCCATTTGATTATTATTTCCTGTAATGCAGAGTTATTATGACTTGTGCATGACAGTAACAGAACGCCGGATAATACGCATAAAAAAAATCTCATTAATAATGAGTATATCAAACAATTAATTATTTTGATATAATATGCTTATGGAACAAAAAAAATCAATCCTTATAACCTGCGTTCTATCACGTAAAAATATAATAATATTGACGGCTTTTATCATAACAGCGGCTTTGCTGAATATTCTCCTTAGCAGTTTTGTAATGAATTTCTTAAGGTTTCCTTTATTTCTTGATACTGTATTTACAGCCGCCATTTCATTTTCCTTTGGCATAATACCCGGTATTTTTACCGCTCTTCTTACATGGTTTCTTCCATGCGTTTATTACAGCGGTTTCAATTTTTATTTTTTATGCAGTGTTGCGGAAGTATTGATTATTTGCGCTTCTAAACCGTCCGCGATTGATACTCCGTTTTATGCTTCAAAAGAAAAAATAGCCGCGTCTTTAACAGCCCTTGTATCCAAACTTTTTTTATTATATATTTTGTGCGCGGTAACAATCAGCGTTATAGGCGGAGTTGTGGATTATATTACGCATCTGTTTGTAGAAAGAAATTATTACAGCGTAGACGATCTTTTTAAACAAGGTCTTTTTATGAGCAATATGCCGGTTCTTGCCGTAAATATTCTTTCAAGACTCCCCATAAATATCGTAGACAGGTTTATCGTAATATTCAGCGGATACCTTATTTCAAGAGGCTTGGCGAGGATAATTAAATAATTGTTAAAAAACCTCGTGACAGTTTGCGATGTTTTACCGAAGGCGGAATGTAGGGCGCCGTTAGCGCCCGCATACTATTCCTTAATGTTGTATTTCTTCCTGAACCTTTCAATGCGTCCGGCTGTGTCTACAAGTTTCTGTTTGCCGGTGAAGAAGGGGTGGCAGGATGAGCAAATTTCAACCTTTATGTCCTTGATTGTGGAACGTGTTTCGATTACGTTGCCGCAGGCGCAGGTTATTTTGGTCATTTCGTACTTTGGGTGTATTCCGTCTCTCATATAATCCTCCAAAAATTGTCCAACTCCCCATTTATTCGGGGTTTAAGGACCCAATCCCTTTAGGGATTGTATCAGTCAATGCCGCCGGAACCGGTGTTCATCGATCTTAGGAATGCTTCATTATTCTTACTTTTCTTCATTCTGTCAACCAGTAGCTCGATAATTTCGATGTCGTCCATGGGGTTTATTACCTTGCGCAAAACCCAGATTTTCTGGATTTCTTCGTCTGTAAGCAGGAGTTCTTCCTTTCTGGTGCCTGATTTCTTGATATTGATGGCAGGGAAGAGGCGGCGGTCGGAAATGCGCCTGTCCAGGTTGATTTCCATGTTGCCCGTGCCCTTGAACTCTTCAAAAATTACTTCGTCCATGCGGCTGCCTGTCTCTACAAGCGCCGTTGAAATAATCGTAAGGCTTCCGCCTTCCTCGATATTTCGCGCCGCTCCGAAAAAGCGCTTTGGTTTATGCAGCGCGTTTGAGTCAACGCCGCCAGACAGGATTTTACCCGATGTCGGCACTGTCTGGTTGTAAGCGCGGGCAAGGCGGGTGATTGAGTCTAAAAGGATAACGACATCTCTTTTGTGCTCTACAAGGTGTTTCGCTTTTTCCAGCACCATTTCTGTTACCTGTACGTGACGAGTAGCCTGCTCATCAAATGTTGATGAAATTACTTCGGCGCGGACGGTGCGTTCCATGTCGGTTACTTCTTCCGGGCGTTCGTCAATGAGAAGGACAATTAAATAAACCTCAGGGTGGTTTTTTGTGATTGCGTTCGCGATTTTCTGCATCATGATTGTCTTACCGGTTCTGGGCGGCGCTACAATCAAAGAGCGCTGACCTTTTCCGATAGGACAGAACAGATTGATTACTCTTTCACTGATGCCTTCTGTAGATGTTTCGAGGTCAAGTTTCCTATTCGGATACAGGGGAGTAAGGTTGTCAAAAGGAATGCGGTTTTGCGCTACTGTGGGGTCGTCGTAGTTGACTGTTTCAACGCGCAGCATAGCGAAAAATCTCTCGCCTTCTTTCGGGCTTCGGATTTGACCGTAAACCGTGTCGCCTGTTTTAAGCGCGAACAGTCTGATTTGGCTTGGAGAAATATAAATGTCATCAGGACCGGGAAGATACGAATTTTGCGGGCTTCGAAGGAACCCATAACTGTCTGGTAAAATTTCCAGAGAGCCGTAAGCATAGATGATACCGCCCCTTTCCGTGTGCGCTTTTAACAACGCAAAAACAATTTCCTGTTTTTTTAATACAACCATATCGTCGTGTGTGATGTTGTAACACACGGCAAGTTCGCGGAGATCTTTCATGTTGAGTCTGATAAGTTCGTTTATTGTAAGACGCGGTTTGCCGTTATCCTGATCCTGACGCGGAACCGGTTTGCCGTAAAGGTCGGGCATGGAAGGAAGTTTCGGGAACGCCGGTAAAGCATCCGTTTCTTCCTGCGGCTGCGCCTGTGTTTCCTCGTTGCCGTTTTCAGATTCGTTTTCCTGCTCGTTTGAGTCAGATGCTGATTTTACTTTTTTTTGAACGATTTTTACTTTGCGGGGTTCTCCCGCTGCAGATTCTTCTTCGCTGTTTGCGTTTTCCGCCTGCTCGTTTTTTATTGAATTTGTTTTGTCTCTTTTTAAAACTGCCATTTTTACCACCTATGGATTGCGCCGCTGCCGGCATGATTTGCTGTTCTTATTTTTATAAACATAAATTGATTTTTGAAAAGGTACTCCCACTCTAATATTTTTTCGCGTTTGTGTCAAGCATATACCGTATTTTTTATCGTATTAAATAAACTCCGTTCTTAATATTATTTCAAGCGCTGCTATCGCGGCGCAGATACGCACTGCGTTTCTGGAACCTGTAAAATGAAACTCCCGCGCTTCAACAGAAGCGCTTGCGGCAAATCCTATCCACACAGTGCCGACAGGCACGCCGCTTCCGTCTCCCAAAGGTCCCGCGAGTCCTGTAACGGATGCCGCCATACTCGCGCCGCTTTTTTGAAGAGCGCCTTTTGCCATTGAGCAGGCGGTCTCTTTGCTTACAAGCCCGCAAGCGTCAAGCTCATTTTTATTTAAACCCAGCATTGAAATCTTCGCGTCTTTTGTGTAACACACAAAAGAGCCCCACAGCGCATCCGATGCGCCTGAAATTTCCGCCAGCAAACTTGATATCAAACCCGCGGTGCACGATTCGGCTAACGCCAAAGTATGAGATCGCGCCTTTAATTTTTCAATCACCAGCTTTGCTGTTTCTTCCGCCCGGATTAAAATTTCCGGGATAGGCGTTTTCGCGTCTATATTAAATTCTAACATTACTGCGCTGTAAATCGGCTTTAATTTCTTCAGTCGGCCGGTGGAAAATTTCCACGTCTTTTTCTACATTTGTCATCTTGCATTTGCCTTCGAACAGAACGCCGTCCGCTATGCGGAGTTTCGCCGCGCTTATATCGCCCTGAACTTTCGCGCCGCTCATCATATCAACTTTATCCAGAGCGTGCACCGTTCCTAAAATGTGTCCGAATACGGTAAGCGAATTTACCGTTATGTGATCTGCGTCAACCACGGCTTCCCTGTCTACGATAAGGTCGCCTGACGCGTCTATCGTGCCTTTAAAATTTCCCTGAATGCGCAATGTCGTGGCGAATTTCAGGATGCCCGTAAAGCTTGTGGTTTTGCCCAAAACTACCACTTCTGTCTTTTCTTTTTTTTTGCCTTCCTTTCTTGGCATTATTTAACCTCATTATAAATCGGATGAACAGCATCATGTAAAAACGAAAACAAACCGGAGAATAATTACTGCTGCTCCTGCTGAAGGAATTTCCGTATCTGGTTTTCCAGAACCGAAAGCCCTATTTCGTCTTTTTTAAGATTATCCCATTCATTGATTGTTTTTTCAATCCTCGCGTCAAGCGCCGCGATATGTTTGCGCACGGAAAGGATCTGCTCGCTTACGGGAGTTACAAGGTTTATTAAAGTCGCCTTATTAAAATTGGCGTTATCCGCCGACGCGTTTTCGCTTATCACGGAAATAGCTTTGTCGAGTTCATCAATGCTTCCGACAAAGGCGGAAAGATTATCTTTTAAATCCCTGTTCAGTTCTTCGGCAAGGGCAAGGCGCGTTTCGCGCACTTTTATCTGTTCGAATAAAGCGCGGTTTCGCAAAACTGCGTTAATGCGCGCCAGAACCTCGGTAAAATTAAACGGCTTTGTAATGTAATCATCCGCGCCCGCTTCAAAACCGGCAACCTTGTTTTTTACATCATCAAGAGCCGACAACATTATTACGGAAATATCTTTGTAATTTGGATCGCTTTTTAACTGTTTGGTAATCTCGCACCCTGTCATTCCCGGCATAACATTGTCAAGAATAATCAAATCAGGAAGGAATTTTTTTACTTTATCAAGAACATCCGGCCCGTTATCGCATTTTTCAACCATAAAACCGAGCTTGGACAGCATTACTTCAAAAAAATCCAGATTAATTGTTTCGTCATCGGCGATTAGTATTTTTTTCTGGGTGTTCATAGAGTTCCTCTGCTCTTTAGTTTTCTCATTGTACACCATAGCGCCCCGGAAAGCAATATCACAGATGCCATAATTGAAAAGATAATTGCTGAAAAATCGCCATATTTTGTATAAATGGTAACATCGGACGTAAGAGGTATTGTTACATTAAGGCTGGTCTGCGTAAAAGGCGGAGCGTGGGCAATTATCCTGCCGTTAGGGTCGATGGCGCAGGTCTGTCCTGATGAAGTGGAGCGTACCATAGGGCGGTTATTTTCCACAGCTCTGAAAACAGCCATTGTAAGGTGCTGATATTGAGCCGGAAGGCTGTTTGACCATGCGTCATTGGAAAGATTGACCAGTACACCGGCGCCTTTTCGGGTAAAATTCCTCGAAATATAGCCAAAAGTATCTTCAAAGCAAATCGGAGCGGAAAATGTGAACCCCGGTCCGTTAAAAATCGTCTCTTCGCCGCCTTTTTCCCAAAAATGGGTGTCCGCTTCTTTAAGCCACTTATAGAATTTCGGGAAATTCTTCTTGTACGGGAAATGCTCAGTGAACGGAACCAAATGAAGTTTGCGGTAAGTTGCCGTATTTTTGCCGTTTTCAAAGAGCATTGCGGCGTTGTAATCAACCCTGTGTTTTTCCGCCGCGCTTGGGTTAAGCGCGCTGTCCTTTCTGGCATCGTCGTTACCGATTAAAAAAGGCACATCCTGATTTGAAAGGTATTCCAGCAAGTCCCTTACAATGAGCCATGAATTCTGATCGTCCCTGTAAGTTGTATGCCAGTAAATACGCGGTATAAACGCTGTCTCCGGCCAAACGACCATCTGCGGCTTAGGCTCAGAGGCAAGCGCCTTATCGGAGAGCTTTATCAAATTGACAAGGTCATTACGGTAATATTCAGCCGTCTGCCATGCTGTCGGCGCTCTCGACGCCGCCCAGGGGTCAGTATTGTGCTGTATCAAAGCGATATTCGCCGAAGGATAAGACGAATAATCCTTCATATTAATAAACCCGAAGATGAGCGAGCCAATCAATATAACAAGCCAAACAACGGCTGGAGTTTTGTTTTTTTCTTTTACCACGAACCACACGAACGAGAGCTTATTTTCTTCTTTTGTGCCTTTGTGCCTTTGTGTGAACTCTTCCTGAATTATATTCGCGAGCCAGAACGAGGGAAAGGTGACCAGCGCAGATACGCCCCATACGCCTGTTATACCTGCGATTTGGATCAATGGAATCATGCGCCATTGGGAGTAGCCGATTATTCCGTAGGAGTAGCCTAAAAATCCTTTTGTGCGCAGGTATTCGTAGGCAAGCCAGATTAGCCATTGAACAAGATATCCGCGTTTTGGGAAGAAAATTACCGCAAGTTTTAATAAAACAAAAACAACTGCCATGTAAAAAAGGTAAAGAGTGTAAGTGATAGTTCCTGCAAGCGGATGAAAATTTCCAAGCCAGTAGTTGAAAAACGCGTATGCCGTAAAACCGTATACCGCGCCCCACGCCGCGCATGATAAAATTCCGCTTTTGTAAATTACGATTAAAACCGGAAGAAGCGAAAACCACGCGAATAACGGAACGCCGTTTATAAAAACAGGATTCGGAAATGACAACGCGAAAAGCAAGGACGCAAGAATAACAAACCCTAGGCGGATTAAAATCGGTTTAACCCAACTGTTATTCTTCATACTATCCCTGCATTAATAAAATTATACCATGATTATTTTTGGGATTCGGCATTGTCGTTATTGATTGCCCAGACTGCCTGTTTTAACTCTCTGCCGGAACGGAAAGAAACGGCGCCGTGCGATTGAATCGTGATTGTTTCGCCTGTTTTGGGATTCCGCGCTCTCGGACGCGCTTTTCGTACCTTTACTTCAAATGTGCCAAAGCCGCGAAGCTCAATTATCTGGCTGCGCGATAACGCGTCTTTCATTTCTTCGATAAAAAGGTCTACGGCGCCGCGGCTCTCTATACGGCTCATCCCTGTCTTTTCGTACAGAGCGTCTACAATGTCCGCCTTTGTAAACTTTTTCAGAGCCATATTACTGAGCCGCTTTCATTGAATTGAAATAACGCTGCATTCTCGATTTTTTACGCGCTGCCGCGTTTTTTGAAATTATTCCCTTTCCCGCGGCTGTATCAATTTTTTTAATCATTTCTTTTAATGCCGCATCCGCTGCCGGATCTTTCTTTTGCGTTAAACTTACGAATTTTTTTACGCTTGTTCTAACCGCGCTTTTCGCTGATTTATTCCGCAGACGGCGCTCTTCGCTTTTTCGGTGCCGTTTTTCCGCTGAACTGCTTTTCTTTGCCAAAGGATGACCTCCAAATATTCTGTTGTTTATGCTGACGGTTTAATTAAAATCCGACGGACGTCTTTCTTTCCGTTTGCATTTTTCGCATTCCGCCATGTTCTTTACTTTTCCGCTTTCAAAGAGCGTTTTCATTTTGATTTCTCCGCCGCATGAGCACATAAATCTCTGAGTCGCGCTTGCGGTACGGCTGTTTTTACTGGCCTGTGCCATAATTTTCTCCTAAAAATTGGTATGTAAAAAATTTACTTAATTGCCGATAAAATGTCAACCGTTCTGCTCCGCTTCACCCGGCGGAAAAAGATATAAATCCGGCAGTTTGTAAGTGCGGTTCAGCGCGTAAGACTGCGGATTATGAAATCTGCTTGTTGTTGAAATACTGAAGAAGTGAATCAGCGGTTCGTGTTCGGGTGAATCAATTTTTATTGAAAATTTAAAATCTTTTACATCGTCTGGAACATCCGCCGGAATCGGAAGCGGCCAGAAACTGTAAGCTCCCGGCGTGCTTACGACCATCGAGAAAGGATTCTGCCAGTTGTTGTTTCTCATGGCAACCAGCTTTCCTTCGTGGTAAAGAGCAATGTCAACGCCGACAATCGGCTCAAAGCTAACTCCGTCGAAAATTCTTCCGGCAATGGTTGGAATGTCGAACATGGGGCTGTTTACTTTATGCTGAGACGCGGGAGTTCCGTCGTGGGGAGCTGTCGGGCGCATATTGTGATTTACAACGCGCAAGCCTTTATAAATGAGCGTAGTTATGTCGGCTTCAATTTGCTGGTGCTTTACGCCTGACTGTTCAATTCTTGTAAAGCCCCTGTTTGACACAATGTAGTTGGGCTCTATCCGGTTGAGGGTATAACAGACAGTATCAATGCGGCATTGATAACAAAGGCAAAAATTCTCCGGATTGCCGCCGGCTTGAATTCCGTCAAATATTTCCTGCACAGAGCTAAACACAAGGTCTTCGTTCGTGTTATGAATATCCATACTCAGCCTCCATATCAAATACTTATCTATACAATATACTACAAGCGCTAACAAATGTCTTCATATTTTCCTTATATTTTTGATTAAAAAATATCCTTATTGTGTACAGCGTTTTGATGAACGAATTGACCGTTTCAGGCCTAAAAGCGCTTGAACTGCTTTCAAAACCGCATCCTTCATCAAGGACAAAAAGCCCCGTTTCAAAGGAAATAGGCTCGGGTACATCGATTATAATATCTTTCCCGGAAATATCCAACCCTGTTCGCCTTAATTCTTCTGCAAGTTTTTCCTCGTACTTTTCTCTTCCTCCAAGTTCCCTTAGCGCGGCTAAATCTACCTTTTCAGGCGAAATTTCCGCTGCTGTTGCAAAAATTCTGCCTTCTCTTACCGATTCAACCAGCGGATTATGCTCGAGCAGCGTGAAAAGTCCCATATCATCAAGATTATAAAGGCTTTCTCCCGATATTTCACCTGAATTCATGCCGTTTATCAGGGCTTTTTTGATCATTGCCGTAGCTGCGCGTACCTGTTTATGCCAATATACGGTTCTATACATCAAATATTTGGAAAAAAGGATAGCTTCCACGTTTGGAATCAGCCGTGAATCGATATCTACGCCCCTTTCTTTGCTTGGATACAGCCTCGACATGATAAAATCGACATCCTGCGCGCCGTACGGGACTCCGCAGTATCTTGCGTCCCTGTTCAGATAATCGAGTTTATCAGGATCGAGAGCGCCTGAAAGCAGTTTCCGGTAAAAAAGCAGTTCGCTGTCCTTCGCGTTTATTTCCTTGTCTATAATTGCGGCGGTAAAAGCCGGATCCGCGCCTGTCGCTCCGACAATGCTGCGCATTGGCTCCTTTAAAATAATTGCGCCTGTAAGGGATTCATGGGAAGCCAGGGATAGTTCCTTTAAGGAGTGGGTGTAGGGAAAATGACCTAAATCGTGGAGCAGACAAGCCGCAAAAAAGGATTTGACGCCTTCCTTTGTGAGCCATTGCGAAGCGCCGCGCTCGGCAAGGTTCTGAATCAATCTCCTTCCCAGATGGTAGACGCCGATGGAGTGGCTTGCTCTTGTATGGGTAGCTCCCGGATAAACAAGGTAGACAGGACCTAGCTGCATAATTCTTGTAAGGCGCATAAAAGGCGCCGATTCCGTTAAAAGAGCCTGTTTTTCTGTCATGTAAATGTGACCCCAAAGGACATCTCTTACGGGGTGGGTATATTCATCTGTCAGTGAAGCTTCGATTGTGCTTTTCATTATCACGGATATTATAGATATATTTATCATTTTTTACTAGAATATAGGGTAGTGCGTAATTTTTCATTTTTGCGCCTTTTGGCGTTTGGATTTATTTTATTTTCTCCGGTTCTTGCCGTGTCTCAAACGCAGGAAGAACGCGTTTTACGGGGCTCTATTCCCGAAGAGTTACTGCGCCCTAACAGGAGCGAAGCTTCGCGTTACCCAATCGATATGGTGATAGGCGAGCTTGGGCAGGGCAGCGTATCGTCTTCCGCTTTTAATTTTGCCAACGATATCTGCACGGGTTTTTTATCGGGGAATACAGGGTACCGCACTCTTGCCTCTGTCAATTCGGCTGTTAAAGAAAGTCTTATGTCATCTTTGCATGTTGTTAATCCTTTAAGTTACAGAATCGGCGGAGGAAGAGAAGAGGCGGACGGCGCGTTTTCCTTTCTGGTAAGGTTTATCGGAAAAGAGCAGGGAATAACCGGCGAATTGTATGTAAGGTATGTGACGAAGAGGACAGAGAAAGAGATTGAAGTAGAAGTGGAAGTCGAAGTTGAGGCGGATGACGAGGCGGAAATTGAAGCCGAAACCGGCCTGGAAGACGGAGCAGAGACCGTAAATGTTAAAAAAGAAAAAAGAATAGAAATAGAAGTGATTACATCAAATTATTGGGCGTTTGAAGATCTTATTCTTGAAGAAGCGAAGTCACGCGAAATTGAAACACGGGAATCAATATACCGCTATGATTTTTATCCTTACGAGAGGTTTTTCTGATTTATGGCTACACCTGTCGGACGAATAGAAAAAGAATTTCTTTTTAAGGCGTTATTCGAAGAGAAACTTCCCATTGTATACGTAAAAGACAGAACCGAGTATGTTTTTAAACTGGATCAGAAAGCCAGCGAAGAGCTGGTTTTCCGCCCCGGTAAAAATCCAGGAAAATTTAAAAACCATTTTAAACTGCCTCTTCTTTTTAATTACCGGGGACAGGTAATAGATTTTACCGCGGAAATTCTGGCTCAAAAAGATGAACTTATCTACTGCAAAACGCCTGACACGCTTTATAAAAATCTGGATAGAAATTATTTAAGAATCGACACCCCAGAAGATATAAACATTCTTTTTACATTCCGAGGAGACCGCTACAATCTTGCGTTCCCAAAGACAAACGAGTACGAAAACATCGCATCCGAAGATTTAATCAGAACGCTTGATCCTCATAATTTTTCAGGACTTATAAAACAGATAACGCAGATGCTGAGCAATTTCGCGGACGGTTACCGTATTATCAATTTTAAAGATAAAATGCCGGACGTTATAGAAGAGAGAATTGTTTCTGAAACCGGCAAAGCGATCTTTATTCCTTCGACTTCCGGCTTTTTTCCCAGAACGGATCCGTATCCTAAAAAACGCATAATTACGGAAGATAATTTTAAAAGATATCTTGAGACAACCGGAGTAGGTCTTACCTTTCTTGACGATCACTGCGCGCGTTTTTTAAAAAGTAAATTTGACGATAATATTTTTTCCGACGCGTGGGTTCCGATTTTATTTCATGAATATGTTATCGGTTACATTCATATCTGGATTGATAAACCGGGAAGACCTCCTTTTGATTTCAGCGTTCTTGATAATGTGTTTCAGTACGCGAAAGTGCTTGCTTTCTCTCTGAAAGAAAACGGCTATTTTGAACACGGTAAAGTGGAAAACGAGCCTTTCTCCGGCAAGGTTTTGGATATCAGCGCATCCGGTTTGCTTTTCGCCTGCTCTCTGGGTTCCAGTCTTCTTACGACTCTAATGGTAGATGCCGAACTAACGGTAACGATAGAAGCGCCTAACAGAACAATAAACGTTGTCGCTAAAATCGTCCGCCGCTTTAAGGATAAAAACGCGGGCTACTTCGGCTGCCGCTTCACGAACATGCCGCCTGAGGACACCCGCTTTTTATTCGAGCACCTCTACGGCAGACAAATTGATTCAAGCGACACGGCTTTTCTTTCAGGGCAGGTTTAGATAAATTACCTTTCCAGTTTTCTATAAACATACCTGTGCGGACTGTCCGCTGTAGAGCCGAGTTTTTCGCGTCTCCATTCGGCGTATTCGGACCAGTTACCGTCGTACCAGACAACTTCGCCGTCTTCAAATGCCAAAATGTGGGTTACTATCCTGTCTAAAAACCAGCGGTCGTGGCTGATTACAAGGCTTACCCCGGCGAATGTATCCAGCGCGTCTTCAAGTGCGCGTAACGTGTTTACATCCAAGTCGTTTGTCGGCTCGTCGAGTAACAGAACATTTGCGCCTTCTTTTAACATCATCGCTAGGTTCAGTCTGTTGCGCTCACCGCCGGAGAGCACTCCAACTTTTTTAGATTGATCCGCGCCTGAAAAATTGTACCATGCGCAGTATGCGCGCGAGTTCACTTCTCTGGCTGAGGCGCCGCTTCCAATCTTGATTAAATCCTGCCCGTCTGATAACTGTTCCCAAACGCTTTTTTCGCCGTCCAGTTTGCCGCGCATCTGATCCGCGTAGCCTAACTGGACGCTGTCTCCGAGTTTTAAAACGCCCGCGTCTGGTTTTTCGCTGCCTGTTATCAATTTAAATAATGTGGTCTTGCCCGCGCCGTTCGGACCGATGATGCCTACGCACGCTCCGGGCGGAACCGTAAAACTCATGTTGTCGAATAACAGTTTTTCGCCGAAAGATTTTGAAAGCCCTTCGGCTTCGATTACAAGTTTGCCAAGGTGAGGACCAGCGGGAATTGTGATTTTATTATTTTGCGCACCGCTTCGGGAGCGTTCTCTTTCATCGTCCTGATAAAGTTTTTCGTAGTTGGAAATACGCGCCTTGCTTTTTGCGTGGCGTCCTTTGGGGCTCATGCGTATCCATTCAAGTTCGCGCTGTAAGGTTTTGCGCCTGTCGCTTTCGCCTTTTTCTTCCTGTGCCATGCGGTTTTCTTTTTGTTCAAGCCAGCCTGAATAATTTCCTTTCCACGGGATTCCTTCGCCGCGATCAAGTTCGAGTATCCAGCCTGCGACATTGTCCAAAAAGTAGCGGTCGTGGGTAACCGCGATTACAGTTCCCGCATAATCCTGTAAGTGGCGCTCAAGCCACGCGACAGTCTCGGCGTCCAAATGGTTTGTCGGCTCATCGAGTAACAGAATGTCAGGCTTTTGAAGGAGGAGGCGGCAGAGTGCGACACGGCGCCTTTCGCCTCCCGAAAGATGATCTACAACTTCACCGCCTGCGGGACAGCGCAAAGCTTCCATCGCAAGTTCAAGACGGCTGTCGAGGTTCCATCCGTCGGCGGCTTCGATTTTCTCCTGCAATTCAGCCTGCTTTGCGCCAAGTTTATCGTAATCCGCGTCAGGTTCTCCGAACGCTTCGCTTACTTTGTCAAACTCCGCGAGCAGGGCGACAAGCTCCGCCGCTCCTTCCGACACAATTTCCTTGACGGTTTTCCCCGGTTCAAGATATGGCTCCTGTTCAAGAAACCCGATTGAAAATCCGGGGCTAATCGAAGTCTCGCCTGCGAACTCGGTATCAACGCCCGCGAGAATTTTTAAAAGACTCGATTTTCCTGAGCCGTTAAGCCCGATTACGCCGATTTTCGCGCCGTAAAAGTACGAAATACTGATATCTTTTAATACCTGTCTGGTTCCGTGCTTTTTGGAAACCTTGTACATTGAGTATATTATTTTTTTATCATCTGTTGACATTTATCTTCCTTTAAATCTTGTTTGTATGTTAAAATTATCCAATTAATGTTGATTGGTCAACATGTTATTATCTTATTTTAAAATGTCAGAGGGGTTTGTATGACAAAAGGCGATAAAGACTTTGTGGAATGGACGGATAAATTAGCCTGCGGTATTAAAATTATTGACGATCAGCATAAAGGTCTTGTTAACCTTGTCAACGAGATGTTCGATCATGTAAGTGGCAATTATGTTCAGGAACACGATTACTTTAACAGGGTAATTCAGGAAGCTGTAAAGTATGTAAGAACACACTTTGCCACGGAAGAAAAGATATTAATTGCCACAAAATTCGCAGGCTATACGGAGCATAAAAAAGAACACGAAAATTTTATTCGCACGATCGTGGACAATATAAAGGAATACGAGTCTGGAAACAGGTATACTCTTTCCACTTTTACAAGATTTTTGAAAGACTGGATTTTATCTCATATCGCTTTTATGGATAAACAGTATTTTGAATATTTCAGAAAAATCGCCACGCGCAAAGAAGACGGAAAGTTAAGCATTACTTCCGATGATATAAAATAAGCGTAATTAAACCCATGTCCCTTAACTGGAAAGAAATCAATTTAATCCTCGATGAGCTGAATTTACAGGGAGCGCAGATCCAAAGCGCCGTGCAAAGCGCTTACGACGTGATAATTTTGCGTTTTCACAGGAAAGGCGAAACGATACAAACGCTTATTTCTTTGAGTTCTGGAGCGTGCCGTATTCATGAAACATTTCGCGCTGTTCCAAAGAGCGAAAAACCTCTGCGCTTTGCTCAATTCCTTTCATCTAAAGTGGTAAACGGCTGGGTTACTGAGATAAGCCAGCTCGGAGATAACCGCATTGTAAAAATTGTTGTTAAACGATCGGGCGCTGCCTTAGACTCAGAAAAAGAAACTGTAATTTTTAATTTATACATCCGTCTTTGGTCAAACGCCGCGAATTTTATCGTAACGGATGAAAACGGCGTAATTCTTGACGCAATGCGCCGAAATCCCAAGCGCGGCGAAATTACAGGCGGCAAGTACGCGCCCGAACTTGATGAAGCGGATAAAAAACAAAACGAAAAGCCAAAGCGCGAATATGAGATAAGGGAGCTGTCAGGCGAAGGATCGTTTAATAAAAAAATCGAAGAGTTTTATACCGCGCAGGGCGGAACGCTTTCGCTGGAAGCGTTAAAGGAACAGGCAAGGCGGCATTGCGAAGGCAGTTTGGGAAGAATAAATGCTTCTATAGAAAAACTGAGAGAAAAAGAAGCGTCTTTTGAGAACGCGGAGCGTTTTAAAATCTACGGCGATTTGATTCTTTCCAATATCTCAAATATAAAGCCGGGAGATAAATGGCTTGAAGCGCAAGATTTAAACGGCGAAAAAATACGAATCGAACTTGAAGAGCGCGTTGCGCCCGCTGTAATGGCGCAAAAATATTACGAACAGTACAGGAAGGCAAAAAACGGGCTTGCGGAGATTCAAAGAGAAATTGCGGAAGGCGAACAGGAATTAAAAGAAATAACGGAAAAACTGGAACGCCTGTTAAACGAAACAAATCCGCTCATTCTTGCGAAAATGTTAAAATCAGGGGGAGCTGCGCGTCCTCCTTCGGCTCAGAAAAAAGAGAAAGCGCGACCGGGTCTTTCATTCAAGCGCGGTGACTGGCTTATCATTGTTGGAAGGGATGCGAAAGAAAACGATGAACTTCTGCGCCGTCATGTGAAGGGAAACGATTTGTGGCTTCACGCAAGAGATTATCACGGCTCTTATGTGTTTATAAAACAAAGGGCAGGGAAATCCGTTCCTCTTAATATTTTGCTGGATGCGGGAAACCTTGCCATTTTTTATTCAAAGGGAAGAAACAACGCGCAGGGAGATTTATTCTACACACAGGTAAAATATTTACGCCGCGCCAAGAACGGTCCCAAAGGGCTTGTTATCCCAACACAGGAAAAAAATCTTCATGTGAAAATCGAAGATGAGCGTCTGCGCGAACTTGAAAAATGCAGAATTTTGTAATATAATTAGTCATGGCAAAAGCAAAAACCGGCGCTGCCAAAACAAAAGCTGTTAAAAAATCCGCAAAAAAAACATCGGAAAAAGACAACCTTGCAGACGAATTAAAAACCTTAATTCCAAAACTGGACGAAGAAGGTTTGGCTTTCCTTGTAAAGCAAGCTCATGTTCACCTGTATAACATGCAGGTAGACGCGCTAAACAAAAACACAATCAGAGAAGATCAGCGCCAAAGTGAAAAAACCGTCAAAACGAAAAAAACAGGCAATGCCGTTTTTACGGATATCGAAATGTCCGATTCCGGCTCAGGATATCATATTCTATTCGGAAACGAGTGGATTGCGTTCACCAAAAAAGAAATAACAACAATGGTAAAAATCGCTCTTGGCGATGACGCCGATCTGGAAATAAGAGGCCGCCTCTACAACTGGCTTTCAAACGAACGCAGCGACATACTTGTAACAGCCTCAATTCCTGACAAATTCGACAAAAAATTAACATCTCTTATTACCCTGTTAAGGAACAATTTTAAACTTCGTAAATAAACAACTATTCTTATTGTATATTAACTCAGGTTTACGTGCCGGAAATCCGCCGCCTGAGCGAGTTTCTTCCCGAGCGTAAGGGGGTGCGTTTTCGGTGCGTAAACCTGAAATAGCATCTAATTTTAAATGCTTGTTTATGTTCATTTTTTTAGATTTTTCTGATTTTTCCTTGCATATGGCTTGCGCAAACACTAGAGTTAAAATATATGGAAGCTATGCTTGCCCAGAAAAGACGGGTGCGAACTCCGGTCGGCGCCGGTATTTTTTATCCCGAAGATAAGAACGAAATGCTCGATTATTTGGGAGCTTTCGCTCTGGAAGACGGCGTTGGCGGGCATGCTCAGGCGATTATCGCTCCTCATGGAGCGTGGAGCTACTCAGGTTCGCTCGTTGCGCGGGCTTTTTCCTCGGCAATGGGCAGAAGTATGAGCATTAAAAGGGTAGTAATCCTTGGACCGATTCACGATAAAAGAGAAAAAGGGATGTTTTTGTCGAATTCTCATTCTTTTTTCACTCCATTAGGCAATATTCCTGTGGATCGGACAATATCCGAAGAATTGGAGTTTCAAAGCAGCTTTTTCGAGATAAATGATATCCCTCATTTGGGGGAACATTCCATCGAAATCCTGCTTCCATTTGTTAAATACTGCTTTCCAAACGCGTCGATCGTCCCTATTCTGATGGGTCAGCCGAAAGCCCAGTACATTTACGACCTGGCGAACGCGTTAAAAACCGTAATTACCCCTGTCCTTGACGAAACCCTTATAATTGTTTCATGTAATCTTTCCTGCGATGCCGATCAAAAAACAGCGCGGCAGCTTGCCGAAGAGTGTTTTCGCCTTTTTTCCGAAAAGAACGCCGCAGCCCTGTCGACAGCCGTCCTGGACGGAAAGCTTAACGCGTGCGGCGGCGCGCTAGTTGCCGGTCTTTTTGAAAGCGGTTTACTCAGTAAAACCCAAAATTGCTCTGCCGCAGGCGATCTCATCAGCGCTGTAAGCGCGGAAAACAGCACTGTTTTTTACAGCGAGTTTTCCTACTCCTAAGCGGGCATTCAGATTATTCACAGCCCCTCATAAACAGCCGCTTCATAAAAGCCGATACTAAAATATGCGTAAATTTTTAATTATTTTATTAACTTTCATTGCTTTAACAAGCTGCAAATCCAAACCTCCCGCTGTTGAAGAAGCTATTATCGAGATTTTAGAACCCGGATTTGAAGTTGTTTCGATATATATAATTCAGGCTGATATTGTAGTTACAGAATTTGAAGCTATAATTAGAGTTGAAAATCCGAACAATTTCGCGGTGGAACTTTCGTCTATCGCTTACGAATTATACGGCAACGGACGCTTTTGGGCGGACGGCAAAGTAAAAGGCATTTTGAAAATCCCCGCCAACAGCACAGGCGAAACAAATTTCCTGTTTGAAATGAATTTTATTAACATGAGCCGTCCCCTTCTGGATGATGTAATTAACATGCGAAGAGTAAACTACAGATTCAAAGGAAACGCCGAAGTAAAACCCGACGTCCCCAAAGCAGATGAATTTAAAGTAGATTTTGACTGCTTGGGATATTCAGACGTAAAGAGAAGAGCGGAGAAGAGATAGCCGGCGGTCTATTTTTTTGCCCAGTCAAAAACTTTTTTTGAGACGTCAGAAAGAAATTTAATGGGATCCGCGCGTATCTCCTTTTCCACAACGCCTATTTCATTAAAGACCGCTGTTAAAGCTTTATCGAGGACAAATTCGCTGAGATTTGTTTCTACAATATTGAGCGGTGTTTGTTGACCCATTGCAGCAATAACTAAAATATTTGAAATCGCGCTGTTATATTTTTGCGCAAAATCATTATAAGGATTAACCACATCATTCCATGCGCTTAAAGCTGAGATATTTTTAACAATCTTTTTATCCAATGCCGCATCCAATTTGGGACTAAAAGCAGTTTTAAGAGGATTAGTTGTTGTTAATTTAAAATACTCCGTAGCTGCAGTGTCAGTACCTTTTAAAATAGAGGCAGCGTCAGCAAATGTCATTGATTTGACGGCGTTTCCAAAAATCCCGCCGACCTCTTTTGATGATTCTTCAGCAGCTCTGTTTATACGAAGAACGAGATCCGAAATCGCCTGATCTCCACCGATAGCGTTGATTACCGTATTAGGACTTATATTAATAATACCAACTGATATAGGTTTAATATCATTCAGAGTAGTCATCATGGAATTTACTTCATCTGGCAGCGGAATCTTCCGCGCCAGATTAGCATAAAAAGCGTCATTTTTTGAAAGTGTATCGCCGGCATTTACAGAGCCTTTTGTCAGAGCTTCCTTTAAAGCGGCGACCATTTGCTCTGTAGTGGGCACAAAATCGCCTTCCAGAATAGTATCAAGCATATCGCACGCGGTAAGCGATACAGAGATCAAAATAAAGGCAAAAACCGCGCAAAAAGCTGAAACCATTTTATTTTTCATAGGATCACCATCCTCTGTCTGATTTGTGAAAAACATGCAGTTCTTTACGATATTATATATCATGAATTCGGTTTTAACAACAATTATTTTCCATACATGCGTGAGCAATGGTGTGTTGAAGTTCCGGCTTTTTCCTTTGCATGGCGAAAAGCAATTGCCTCGTTATGACGGGTTCCTTCAAAATGTATTTAATTTTGTAAAATTGAGATAAGGTTATTTATAACTTCTTTGGTTTTAACATCAGATACATGTCCAATCGTATATAGGATTATTTTTTTATCTGCTGTAAATATTTTATTTGGACGTATGAAACTTTCTACTGAAAGTGACCCTGTAATGAAGTCTTTACTTTTTAGCGGGATTGAAAAATTATCAAGCGCTGTCACGCTGGTGATCTGGCAGAGAACAATATCATCACCGGGTAAATCCGCGATTACAAACGCAGGACGGCGTTTTGTACCTGTTAAATCAGAAAATGGAAAAGGAATTACAACGACATCGCCTTTTATAAATTTTTCCATGCTTCGTTTTCCTCCGGCAAATCCCATGTTTTCGCAAGGGAATTTTCACTTAAAAGCATGGTTGCCGGAGGAGACGGAATGAGTCTTAAAAATGCTGTGCCGCTGGGTATTGTTTTTGGCACTTCCAAGTCAAGAAGCAGCCTGTGGTTTTCTGGAATAGTTACTGTTTGTTCAAATACCATGACTAGAGGATAAAATACTTTTATGAAAATTTCAAGTGTATTTTTTACAGCTCCTATTTCTGCACTTAATGAGTGAGCCGCCGTGTGAAATTCTTCTCTAACAATTCAGTACCCCGTCAATATTTGCCTTCGCGGTTAAAGCCATTATCAGTCTGTCCAATCCCATAGCGACACCAGAGCAGCGTGGAAAATTCTCAAAATTTTTCCAATAATCATGATCAACATTGTGCAGCACAACGGCGTTTCGCTTTTTTTCGGCTTGTTCGCTTAAAAAAAACTCTTTAACTTTATTTGGATCGGTTTCTTCCGAAAAACAGTTGGCAAGCTCAATTCCGTTCCAGTACAATTCCCACCGCTCAACGGTTTTCCCGTCCGCCGCTTTTTTCGCAAGGCAGGGAACAAACGCCGGGTAATCAATCAAAGCAACAGGTTTGTCTCCCTTTAACTGAGGTTCCACCGCATGAATAAAAATCAAATCATAAAGCTGAGGCACAGTCATTCCCCCCAGCGGCTCCAATCCAAGCCCACGAGCCTTCGCTGTCATCGCATCCGCTCCCTCAGCCGCTGTCTCAAATAAATCAAACCCGGCATGTTTCAAAAACGCGTCCGCAACTGTAATACGATCAAATGTTGAGTAACAGCAATCCCCTTCTTCCCTTTGCGTTCTTTGCGCCTTTGCGTCTCTGCGAGAACCATTGCTGAATAATTCTTCAAACAACTTCTCTGTTAACTCAAGCGAATCCATGTAATCTGCATTCATTGTATAATACTCAAGCATGGTGAATTCAAAATTATGCAAATGCCCTTCCGATTCCCCGTTACGGAAACATTTACAAATCTGGTAAACATTCACCCCATGCCGCGCGATTACTTTTTTCATCCAGATTTCAGGCGACGGAATCAGCCATAACGGACGGCTTTCCTTCCTGCTTGTACGCGGGAAAAGCCGTTCAGTCTGAAAAACTTCAAGGCAGGATTCGGGAATCAAATCCGGCGAAAGCAGAGGAGTATCCAGCTCAAGATAATCTTTACTGTCAAAAAAAGAGCGAACCTGTTTTATTATAGCGGCTCTCTTTTGCAGCATTTCCAAATCCAAATTTATCTCCTTAATTAATAAAAAGAAATTCACGCAAAGGCACTAAGGCGACAAGGCGCAAAGTTGTTATTCGAAAGTAAACCTAAAAATAAAAATATATCTTAGCTATCCATTATTTTTAGGTTCAGGAGCGTATTTCGAAGAATACGCGTTCCTTTGTGCCTCGGTACCTCCGCGAGAACCTCTTTTCTCAACCTAACCCCATTTTCAACTTAACCTCTTAACGGCTTCTTTCCATTTTCTGCCGCGGTCGAATTCGTTCAGGAACATTCCGAAACTTGCGCAGCCCGGAGAAAGAGCGACACAGCAAGCGGATTCGCCGCGTTTAAGGCTTTGCGCTTTTTCAATCGCGCATGTTACCGCTTTATCCAGATTGTCAAAAGGTCCTGAGAAGGGAACGCTCTCTTTTTCCAAAAGGCGCGATAGTTTTTCGCTGGCGGTGCCGGCAAGAAGGATAACTGCCTTTGCTTTTTTTGCCGTTTTGGCGAGAGTTGAATAGTCAAGGTTTTTGTCGGTGCCGCCTGTTACAAGGACGAGTCCGTTTTCAGCCGAAGCGTTTTCGGTAAGCGCCTCGATGCAGGCGCAGGCGGCTTCCGGGATTGTAGCGGCGCTGTCGTTGTAAAAACGCGCGCCCTTTGCTTCATGAAATAACTCAAGACGGTGTTCAATGCCGCGGAATTCCGATAACGCGGCGCGGATTGTTTGCGCATCCGCGCCAAGAGCGAAGACGGCAAGGGCGGCGGAAAGCATATTCAATTTTTGATGCGATCCCGGTATTTGAATCTTTTGCGGCACAAGTTCCGTTATTTCTTCGGATATTCCGTTAAAATTATAAAGACGCGCATAACCTGCGCCGCTTGAATCAATCCAGCCGCCGCTTTCCCCTTCGCTTAACTGAGATCGCGACCAAACAAGAGGGCGGGCTTTTGTTTCGGCTCTGAAAATTTTTCCCCAATCATCATCGCCTGCGGCTGTAACGTCTGCGCGATCCTGACCTCTGTAAATGTTTTTTTTGTCATCAATGTATTCATCCATGGATTTATAACGGTCAAGATGATCGGGCATAATGGTAGTAAGTATCGCAGCCGCGGGTTTTAAAAGCATGCTGCCGCCTGAGTTAACGTGGTTTTTTAAATCGCCTAACTGGAAACTGGATAATTCCAAAACTACATCATCGTCTTCGCAAATTTTATCCAAAAAGGTTAAAGGAGAGACGGTTATATTCCCGCCCAAAAAAGCGCCGCCTTTTTTTCTGTCTCTTGAAAGAATCCAATGCAGAGCGGACGCGGTTCCCGATTTTCCCTTGGAGCCTGTAACGGCAAAAAGCCTTGCTTTTGATTCTTTTAAAAACAGAGAAATGTCAGTTTCGATTTGCTTTGACGCCCGCAGAAAAGGAGAATCAGGTTTGACGCCGGGGTTCTTAATCACAATATCCGCTTTTTCAAAATCTCTTAGATCGTGCCTTCCGAGAATATATTTCACGGGATTAAATCCCGATTCACTGCAAATTTTGTCCAGTTCGTCTATGGAAGGCGCTAAAATTTCTTCGTTTCTGAGGTCGGTCACCGTAACATCGGCTCCTCTTTTTAACAGAAACCGCGCCGATTCAAGCCCGCCGCCGTGTAAACCCAGCCCCATTATTAACGCTTTTTTTCCCGTGTAAACCATGTTATGTTAATAGATACCATGCAAGCCTATTCCTGTAAACAGGTGAATAATGCCCCCGAATGAAATTCAAGGACCCCTGTCTCTTTTGGATGATCAGGGGCAGCCGCATAATTTCGGCTGGTCTAAACACGCGTTTTATTCCTACGAACCCGCGCTGATATACGCGTCCAGATTCAGGTTTTCTCAATCAGATCGATACATTATCTATTCGCCTACCCACATGATTGTTTTTGAAATTCGCAATGACGGCGGGCTCGGACACATGGGGATTTCCGTTATCTCACTGAGAGATAAAAAACGATCTACTCAGGCGTTTAAAAAATGGCTGCCTTTGGGTTCTTTTGAAATGCCGAATACAAGCGTGTCAGGAAATATCCGCTGGAAACAGAAGAAAATGCATCTTGATTTTGTCTGCATGGAAAGCGGCGCCAGGATCATCAAGATGGATATTCCGAAATTCGGACGTCATCGCAGCCTTCGGGGCGCGCTAGTTTTAACTTCATTTAAGGAATCAGAGTCTCTTGTAACAAATCAGCCTTATAGAAACGATAAAAATTCCTTCAGATATTCGTGTTGCGCGCCGTGGCTCTTTGCCGAGGGCGTTATTCAGCTGGGCGGTTCTGAAATATTTTTTACGCGCGGAAACGCATGGGGTATTCTTGACTGGAACAGGAGCGCGCGTCCAAAATCCGATATCCGGTATTGGGCTGCGGCTTGCGGAAACAGCCACGGAAGCCAGTTGAGTTTCTGCGTGGGTTACAGCCAGAACGATTCTTCCTTCGGAACCGAAAATGCCTTTTTTATCGACGGAAAGATGTTTAAGCTCGATCAGGTTACTTTCCATATACCCCTTTCCAACTGGCTTTCGCCGTGGCGTTTTACCAGTAATGACAATCGGCTGGAAATGGCTTTTACCCCTCATCAGGAAAGGACGGACAGACGCAGCCTGTTTTTATACAGTTCAACCCGCCGTCAGGTGTGCGGTTCATTTTCAGGTAAAGTTGTGCTGGATGATGAGATAGTTATAGAATTCAATAATTTGACGGGTTTTGCGGAACGAAGTAAAATACGATATTGATGAATTTGTCAAATACATGCCGTTTTTTGTTATATTTTTTTACATAAAATCCGTCTTTTCTACTTTCTTTTTATTTAATAAATGATATACTGTTACGAAGCAAGGGAGGTATATGCGTAGATTTTTATACTGGTGGCGTTTTTACTCATTCGGCAGGGAGCAATACCAGGAATGTATCAATAACGCGTTTATTAATAATCTGGCAAGTATACGTCAGGGTAACACGCTTGTAGCTATTTTCGCGGTTGTATGTTCAGCCGTACCCCTTGTTGCTGAAGATTTTAATTTCGTTAAAGCCGGTATTTGTCTCGGAATCGGCGTTGTAGCCATTTTAATCTCGGCTTATGCCAATTATGTTATGCAGCAGATCAATGTTTCAAACAGGGTTATCTATTTTTTGATCACTTTATTTTACGCCAATCTCATGCTTTTCAGCACGTACTTCAGCACATTCGGACATCCCGATAAACCGGCTTCTCTTGTGTTCTGCTTTTTTATATGCGCTCTTTTATTGTTCATTAATCCGCCCCAGTTCAATTTAGTTCTTACATTGGGAGCGATGGCGGTTTTAATAACCTGTTCCGTCATCGTTAAAGATTACAGCATCTGGATTTATGACGTTGTGTATACCGTTGTCGCGGGCGCTATCGGATTGTTTTTTTCATGGCATATCGCAAAACTGCGGCTTGGGTTGGAGCTAAGCGCGAACCAGCTTGAAGACGAGCGCAATAAATATGTCGATCAAAGCATTACAGACGAATTAACCCAGCTTAGAAACCGCCGCGATTTTATGAACACTTTCCAGCGTTATCTGTCAAATTACCGCTCGTCGGACGACTGGCTTTGCATCGCTATCGCGGACATCGACTTTTTTAAATTTTACAATGACCATTACGGGCATCCGAAAGGCGATGAATGTCTTCGTTCAATCGGCGCTGTGTTAAACAATTTAAAAGAAGAACTCGGCGTTTATACGGCGAGGGTCGGCGGCGAAGAATTCGCGGCTCTCTGGTTTGAAAAAGACGCCGCTCATGTTGATAATGTTATAACCCACTGGGCAGACGCCGTTAAGAATCTCGCGATTGCTCATGAGAAATCCAAAGTTAACGAGTATGTAACAATGAGTATCGGCGTTTATGTTTCCAAGTGCGGCGTTTATCAGGATACCAAATCGTTATACGACATGGCTGATAAAGCGCTCTATACCGCTAAAGGATCGGGGCGTAACTGCGCCGTTGTCTGCGGAGATGAAATTAAGGAATACAAGATTACGCCGGATTCCTGCTTATTAATAAAACATCAATCATAAGAAACGGATCATGAATTTAGAAGCATTTATACTCGGCTGCGGCGGAATGATGCCGCTTCCGAACAGACATTTAACATCGGTGCTTTTGCGGCGCGAAGGAGAGCTTTTTCTCTTTGATTGCGGAGAGGGAACTCAGGTGTCGCTGAGACGTCTTAACCTCCGCTGGAAAAAGATTTCCGTTATTTTTATAAGCCACATGCACGCCGATCATGTTACGGGCATTCCGGGGCTTTTAATGCTGTCTTCTCAGGTAGACAGAGATGATCCTCTCTACATAATAGGACCGCCGAAGATTGCCGAATATATCGAATCAAGCAGGCGTGTTTTGGATATGTACATCAACTATGAAATAATCGTGCATGAAATAACGTCTCCGGGAATCGTATACAAGGGAGACGGGTTTCATGTGCGCTGTTTCCCGCTTTCCCATACCAAGCCGTGCTACGGTTATACTCTGGAAGAAGACATGCGTCCCGGAGAGTTTCATCCTGAAAAAGCGCAGGCGCTGAATATCCCGATGGGAAAACTATGGGGTAAATTGCAGAAGGGGGAATCCGTAAAAACCGAAGACGGCAGGGAAGTGCGCTGCGAAGAGGTGATGGGCTCTGCCCGCCAGGGGCGGAAATTTTCGTTTGTTACCGATTCTCTCGCTCTTCCTGAAATTTCCACCCATGTAATCGGCTCCGATCTTTTTATCTGCGAAGGAATGTTTTCGCAGGAATTGGCGGAAGACGCCCGCGGCAAAAAACACATGACAGCCGCCGAAGCCGCGAAAATCGCCGCCTCTTCGCAGGGAATTAAAAAACTGGCGCTCATCCACTACAGCCCGCGATACACCGAGTATGAATTAAAGCTGTTGTTAAAAGAAGCTCAAGCTGTCTTTCCTGAAACCGTTCTGACAAAAGATCGCATGATTTTTCCGATTGAACATATAGATTGAAATTGTTAAAATAACTTTATGAACACACAGGCTAAAATTGAAGTTAAGAACCTGTCGAAACAATACGGAGATGTGAAGGCGGTAACGGACGTTTCGTTTTCCGTGGGAGACAGAGAGGTTTTGGGTTTTCTCGGACCTAACGGCGCGGGCAAAACAACGGTAATGAAAATCCTTACCGGGTTTCATTTTCAGTCAAGCGGAACCGCGCTTGTAGACGGCATTCCCGTGGATGAACAGCCTCTGGAAATAAAAAAACGGATCGGCTATCTGCCTGAAAATGTGCCTCTCTACGGAGACCTTACGGTAGATGAATACCTTTCTTTCGCGGCAGAAGCGCGGTTTATTCCGAAACACGAACGCGCGGACGCGGTAAACGCAAGTCTTGAAGCGTGCGGTCTTACGGGCTACAGAAGCCGGAGAATCGAAACGCTTTCCAAAGGTTACCGTCAGAGGACAGGTTTAGCGCAGGCGATTCTGCATGACCCGCCCATATTGATTCTTGACGAGCCGACCACAGGGCTGGATCCGAACCAGATTATAGAAATCCGCTCGCTTATAAAAGAACTTGGCAAGAGAAAGACCGTAATCCTTTCCACTCACATTCTGCAGGAAGTTGAAGCTGTTTGCTCTCAGGTTTTAATCATCCATGACGGACGTATCGCGGCGCAGGGAAGCCCGGAAGAAATTGCGGGTTCCATGAAGGGCGGCGATACATGGGAACTTGTTTTAAAATACTCAGGCGATAACAGCGCGGACATGGTTAAAGAAAAACTTGCTGCGCTTGGCGCTGTTTCAAATGCCAATGTTGAATCCGCGCAGAGCAATATTGTAAACGTCAGTTTCTTTGTGCCTTCTGAAACAGAAGAATCAAACGCCGGAGAGCGCATATTTGACTGGGCAGTCGCGCAGAATTTTAAAATACTCGGAATGAACAGGAAAAAGATAAGCATAGAAGAAATATTTGTTAAGCTTACAAGCGAGGAGCGCGGCAAATGAAAAAAATTATTCCGTACCGCGCTATTACTCTGGCGCGCAAAGAACTGTATCAGTATTTAAACGCTCCGGCATTTTACGGAGCTGCGGTTTTCTTTCTTCTCTTTTGTTCTGTGTGGCTGTTTTATTTTCAGCGTTATTTTTCCGTTGATCAGGCAAACCTGCGCCCGTATTTCGCGGCATTCCCCATCGTTTACATTTTTGTTATTCCGGTAATCACAATGAAAAGCTGGGCGGAAGAGCGCAAAACGGGAACTGTAGAAATCCTGCTTACCATGCCTTTTACGGAATGGGATCTTGTGCTTGGAAAATTTTTCTCCGCTCTTGGAATGTTAACCATGATCCTCGTTCTGACTCTTCCTCTTCCTTTGAGCCTTTTAAGCCTCGGCAGTTTCGATGCGGGAACCATATTCTGCGAATATTTGGGAGTATTCCTGCTTGGAGCGAGCGCGACAGCTCTGGGGCTTTTGCTGTCGTGTCTTTCCAAAAATCAGGGCGGCGCTTTTTTGGGCAGCGCGGTTGTTTTAATGGCGGTGATGCTTGTAAATCAGCTGACATTTACTTTAAATCTGCCGCAGTGGCTCGCGCAGGGAATCAATTTCTTTTCGCTTTCATTTCATTTTGAAAGTTTCTCAAAAGGTTTGATTGACTCAAGAGACCTCGCGTTCTTCATTATAAGCACCGCTTTATTTTTGTTTATCAACACGCGTCTTATCCTTTTCAGGAAATGGAAATAAGGGGGTAAAAAATGACAAAGAGACAAACTGCAATAATTACATTGTTATCGATTATCGCTTTTATTTTGGCGCTTATGGTAAGCGGACGCCTGTGGTTCCGCCTTGATTTAACCAAAAACAAAGCGTATACAATTTCCAAAGTTTCGCGTAACTTGTACAAGGAACTTCCCGATCCTGTCAATATCACCTATTATCTTTCCGGGAAATTAAGAACAGTGGTGCCCGCTCCCGGTGAAATTGAAGATACGTTAAGGGAATACGCCGCGTATTCAAGAGGAAGAATCCGCTTAACGGTGCGCGATCCTGTAAAAGCAGGTCTTGCGATAGTTGAAGAACTCGGTCTTCAGCCGCGGCAGGTGCAGACAGTGGAACAGGATCAGGCGAGCCTTGTTACCGTTTATTCGGGAATAGTGATTGAATACCTCGATAAAATGGAAGTGCTTCCCTGGGTTATTTCTACGGATACGCTTGAATATGATTTAACGTCGAGGATACGTTCGATGGTGACGGAAAGCGAACGCTGGATTGGAGTAATTGCCGGCGACAGTTTCAGGCAATGGAAAGATGATTTCAGTTACCTTGAGATGACTCTTGCGGAAGCCGGTTACAGAGTGCGCCTGCTTTCCTCAGGCGATGAAATTCCTGAAAATATGCCTGCGCTTTTTGTGCTTGGAGGAGTGGAAGACCTTGATGAATGGGCGCTTTACAGGATCGACAGATACATTCAGCAGGGCGGAAAAACGCTTTTCGCCGTTAAGGGAATATATGTAGACACCATTTACGGCAGTATCGAAGCAAGACAGCAGCAAGACCTTGGGCTTCTTGATATGCTTGCTTCCTACGGAGCAGTAGTCAGGAAGGAATTGGCGCTTGACCGCAACGCGCTTACTTTGCAATATCAGGCCAGATCGCCTAACGGCGGCATTCAGTACAGGATCGTGCGGTATCCGTTATGGATTGGCGTAACTGCCGAAAATGGAAACTCGAAACACCCTGTAATTTCAAGTTTTTCGGGGCTTGATATGTATTGGGCAAGTCCTCTTGAACTGTCTCCTCCTGATTCAGTTGAAGCGATTCCGATTTTTACAACTACTAATCAGGGCTGGTCGATGAGGGAGCAGCTTCATACAAGTCCCGAAGTGCCGTATATGCTAGAAATGGAAGCGCCGCAGACAAAGGGCGTTAAAGTGCTCGGAGCCGCGTTAAGCGGAATTTTCCCGAGTTTTTTCCGGGGAGCCGAAAAACCTGTGCGCGAAGGTTCCGAAGAAGAGCTTCCCGATCTGCCTGAATACGCGAGGGAATCAAGAATTATCGTAGTCGGCGACACCGATTTCGCCACCAATTTAATAAATGTTACTAACGCAAGGCATAACCTTGATTTCCTTCTTCGCGCGGCGGACTGGCTCGCCAATGACGATGATGTTATCGGAATTCGCAACAGGGCGCCGCAAACCGGAAGGTTCGACAAGATAACGGACTCTTCAAGACGCGCCGCTGTTATGAAAGTTATACAGATTGTAAATGTCGGTCTTATACCGCTTTTGGTAATTGCCGCAGGTCTTTTTCTCGCTTACAGGCGGAAAGTTGTTGCGCGTAACGCAGAGTTAAAAACAGCCAAGGAGAACAGTGATGACGTATAAAAAACATTTTTTAATTCTTGTTTCGCTTGTCGGCGCGCTTGCTTTAACATACGCGATCAGCGTTATTGTTACCGCGTATGCCGGATCGGGATCGTCGATGTATTCATGGCTGGATCCCAAACTTGCGTCAAGGACAGCCAGAATTGTAATGAGCGCGGACGGGAACGAAATTGAACTTGTAAAAAAATCGAATCAATGGTTTGTTTTGAATAACGGCATCGAGTACCCGGCGCGTCAGATGCGCGTGGAAGATTTTATTAATATTTTTACTGCAAGATCATCATGGCCTGTGCGTTCGTCCAGCGCTTCCACTCATTCCCGCTTTGGACTCGATCAGGGACAGGCGAGGGTGACAATTTACGGAGAGAATACGGCGCTGTTGGAAGTTATTTTGGGCTCGGATGACATTTTCAGAAATGAGACTTATTTCCGCAAAGCCGGGAGCAATGAAGTCCGTTCAGGATCAGGCGCGGTAAAAACATACATAACAGGATCTGTAAACGGCTGGTACAATTTAAGACTTGTCCCAGAAACTGAAAACGGAAGCCTTGATGTGAGCAGCGTACAAAAACTTTCAGTTTACGCTCCGGAAGGGGTTCAGGTTTTTACGCGGAAAAACAGGGGATGGGAAATTTCCGGCATTGCTGTTGAAAAACCGGATTTCAGCGCGGTAGAAAATTACGCGCGCGCCGTATTGAATACGGAAGGCGACAATTTTGACGATACAATTTCCGCTTCCGACCCGATGTTAGATGCAATCAGCATCATGCTGGAACTCGGAAACGGGCGCGTTGTTACGATTCGTATAAGCGTCGCAGATGAATCGGGAAGACGTTATGCGCATGTGGCGGGCAAGGATTATATTTACGTTATTCCGACATGGGCGGCAAACAGGCTTTTTAAAGACGCTTCTAGCTTTGAGATGCAATAAAAGCCCTGTATTTTTCGGGATCGCTTTTAAAGGCAATTATCGATGTTTTTGAATCGTCCTTTGCTTTTTTAAGCGCTTGTGAAGCCTCAAGTATCAGGCGATCGGCTGTAAGAAGCCTGCCTGAGCGCGAGGAAAGACCGATACTGAGTCCGAACGCGGGCATATAACTGTTTGGAAATCTTTTTAAAATTCGCTGATAAAAATTTTCCGCTTTTGGAATTGCTGTATCTAATCCTGCGCCAGGAAGAATAACCGCGATCCCCTGTTCGCCGTATTCAAAAATTAAATCTTTAGACGCGAAGAATTTTATCGCTTCCTGCGCAGCCTGTTTAAATACTCTTTCTTCCGTCATGTCTGTAAATTCAAGCGCGATAAACGCAAGGTCTTTTTCCGAAGAAGAACAGCGGTGCAGTTCCGAATCCAGTCTTTCTTTTATATATTCTTCCCATCCAAGTCCGCTGCGCGATGAAAAAAGCCCCTTGGGTCCCGCGCCTGACGGAATATCATCTTCTTCCTGCCCTCTGCCGGCTTTTCCTGAAGCGCCGGGAGTGCGAACGGATAACAGTTCGGGATTTTCCTTTCTTCCTGCAAGAATTTTTACCAGCATTGTGAAGAAAGAAAGAGCGAAACCAAAAAGAATAATTAAAAGAGTTTCTTTTAATATTTTTACAAACTGATTATAATCAAAAGCGCCGGCGACGGCTTTTATGTTGGCGTTGCGCAAATCCGCGATGGCAAGCGGCCTGTAATGGCTTTGATTTGAAAATGTATATCTGTTAATAAATCTTGGAGTGTTATTTACCCACGAGACGGCGCGTCCCGGCTGCTTTTCAAACGCGTATGAATTATCGGGACCTGTAATAATCAGAGCTTCAATGCTTTTGCTGGAAAGAAGCGCATTCTTGATAGTCTGCTCAAAGCGATCATCCATAAAACCCTGCATTCCCGCCGATAAAGCAAGGTCAGCAATGTTCGAAAATTCCTGTTCTGCCGTTACTTTGCGATCTTCCACGCTTAAATAAATACGAAAAGCGCCCTGAACCAATGCCAAAACATAGATAACGATGCAAATAGCCGCGATAATAGAAGGGCCATTTGATGAATTCTCACTCTTAATCTTTTTTATTTCCATAGTATTATTTCTCTGATATAATTATCGGTAGATTCTAAATGCAAATAAGAGATTATTCGTTACCGGCAGGGTGGTTTCCCCGTGATCCAGCGGCAATTTCCTCGTTTTTATCCGGGTTTAAAGCCCAAAAACGCTCATTTCGGGCTGCGATTGCTCCTCATGCCGGCTGGTATTATTCAGGGCAGCTTTCGGCTCTTGCGGTTTCCGGTCTTGAAAGCGGCGCGGATACCGTCGTTGTAATCGGCGGTCATCTGCCGGAAAACCACGAGCCGCTTTTTGCCATGGAAGACGCCGTAAAAACGCCCTTCGGCGCGATGGAAATAGACGCCGGTTTAAGAGAAGCCGTAATAAACGAGTTTGGCGGCAGGGAAGACCGTTACCGCGACAACACTGTAGAAGTTCTGTTGCCCATGGTTCATTATTTTTTTCCCGACGCGAAAATTTTATGGCTGCGTCTCGGCGCGGACACTGAATCTTTCGAGTGCGGAAAAATCATTTCAGGAGCCGCCGCTAAACTTAACCGAAAAGTAAACGTCCTTGCTTCTACCGATTTAACCCATTACGGCGTGAATTACGGTTTTTCGCCTAAAGGCAGAGGCAAGGCAGCTCTTGACTGGGTGCGCGAAGTAAACGATGCCGCTTTTATTAAAGCTGTTGAATCAGGCAGCCATGAAGAAGTTCTGCGCCGCGCTGAATGTGATTCTTCATCATGCTCCGCGGGAGCCGTATCAGGCGCAATGGGTTTTGCCGATTCGATGAAATTAGGCAGCGCGCGGCTTTTGCAATACGCCACAAGCGCGGATAAATCCATTGAAGACGGCGAAGGCATCCCCGATTCTTTTGTCGGCTACGCCGCGTTCGCGTTCAGATAATATGGAAAATTTAATTACCATTCTTTAACCAGTTTGCGCTCATTTATGGGGACAGAGTTCCCTTATGAGATATTTTGCGTTTTACACAAAAAATGTTAGGGGCTCCAGAGCTCTGCTCTGCGGATATTTATTTTTCCAGCTCCTTTAGTTTTTCGTCCAAAAATTGCCTTAATAAGTATTTAATATCTACAATTGTCTCTTTCCGATAGGCTTTGATGTTTTCAGGAAACTTTTGACCTGTTGTAAAAAGATCTAATGTATCAATTCCAAGAGCAAACGCTATTCGTTCAATCATTTCAGGTGACGGAAACTTGTTTTTTGTTTCTATCATTCCTATATAGTGGGTGCTGGTATCTATTTTCTCCGCTAATTTAGCCTGTGTATATCCAAGCGCATTACGATACGACTTCATATTTTTTGACAATATATCTCCCAAATTAGTCATTTTTTAACACTACACATTTGTTTGAATATATAATGATATATTGACTTGACATACTTCCTGTTTGTATAATAATACACTTCCTATAAGGTGTTTTAGAATATTTATTGACAACTAAGAATTAAGCATCAGATTTATATTGTTATTTAACAAATTTTTTGGAAAAAAGTGAGATATATTAAAGTATGAGTCTATTAAAGGCGAAAAAAAGAGAAAGATAATGAATAAAAAACAATTTTCTGCTACGGTTATAACCGCTCTATTAAGCATAGCCATTATTGTCGCATGCGAGCCATCCGATAAAAACGAAAATCCCCCAGATAGCATCCCCCCGCTTCTTGATGAATGGTGGAAAGATATTGAAAATGGAGGGGAAACTCTTGGTGACTTCCGTTATAAAATTGAAGACGGCGGAATAAGAATTATCCGTTATGAAGGGGAAGGAGGAATGGTCACCATACCGGCAGAAATTGAAGAATTACCGGTAACATCAATAGGAATACACGCGTTTCGGGAAACAAAACTTACTGATGTAATTATTCCTGATAGTGTTATTTCTATTGGAAATAATGCTTTTAGAGATAACCAGCTTACTAGTGTAATGATTCCCGACAGCGTTACTTCCATTGGGCTGGATGCGTTTGCCTATAACTATCTTGTTAGTGTAGTTATTCCCGACAGCATTACTTCCATTGAAGGAGGAACATTTGCCAGAAACCAGCTTACCAACATAAATATTCCCGACAGTGTTACTTCTATTGGAGAGAGTGCATTTTATGGAAATCTGCTAGCCAACATAAATATTCCTGACAGTGTTACTTCTATCGGAGACAGCGCGTTTAGCGATAACCGGCTTACCAGTGTAATTATTCCATACAGCGTTACTTCTATTAAAGGAGGGACATTTGCCAGAAACTTGCTTACCAATGTTGTTATTCCCGACAGCGTTACTTCTATTGGAGGGAGCGCGTTTAGCGATAACCGGCTTACCAGTATAATTATTCCCGACAGCGTTGTTATCATTGATATGTATTCTTTTTACAGTAATCAACTTACCAGTGTTGTTATTCCCGATAGCGTTATAAGTATTGGAAGATGGGCGTTTTCTGGAAAACGGCATACCAATCTTGTTATTCCCGAAGGCGGTCCGGATTTTAGTTCAACTTGGTTTACCGGAAGCTCATTGGTTGAAATTACTATTGGGATAAATGTATCTCTTAATCGTGATGCTATCGGTGGTGTTCTTATTGATGGTTCTTATGTACCGAGTGGTTTTGTTGAAACATATAATAATAATGGAAAACTGGCAGGAACATATACTAGACCTAATACGGACAGCAATGTTTGGACAAAGCAATAATAACTTTACAAGGATAAAATGACGAAAAACATTAAGAAAAATATTTGTATTTTAAGTATTTTTACCGGCTTGCTGCTATTTACAGCATGTGTTGAACACCCCGATGTGTTCCGCGCCATTGAGACACAAGCCGATAGCCGCGACTTGTGGCAGAAGTATATAGCTGGAGGTATAGGTATATATACAAGAAAGCTCCCTAGCACCGTGTGGACGAAGCAGTGAAGGGACAGAACAAATATTGTTAATACAAATGCTTTTAATATTCAGGAGGCTTTAATGATAAGCAGCAAATTAAAACCGATTAAACTATTCTGCTTCGTTTTAAAAACTGTATTTTACATTTTAATCTGCCTTTTATTATTAAATTGTGAGGAACAGCCTATACTGGAATTTGACGAAAAGACTTTTTACCGTGAATGGGCGGCATGGGAAGCTTTGGGTATTACGGATTATTCGGTGACTTCTAAGACGGAATTTCATTGGCCTAGCACACACACTATGTCTACCCGATTGTATGTGAAGAATAATAATTTATATAAAGTAGAACCCTTAGATGATCATAAAGCAGATTATATCCTTGGCGGGAATCCAATTTCGAGATCATATCCTGCGATTAAATCTACATACGAATCTCATAAAAATGTCAGAGGGTCAATAAAAATCATCTATAACAAGGATTTCCATTATCCTGAGGTCGTATATTACGATCTTCCGCCAAAAGACTACAGTCCTAATGTACTAGGTCGCGGCGTTTCATATTATTTAGATTTTACGCTGACGACACCAGAAACAGACTAAATATAGAAAGAAGATACTTATGAAAAGTACTACATTACAGTTGATTAAACTATTTACTTTGGCGGTTTTCATAATCTGCATTTTTTTCGCTTCATGCGAAATGTTTACACCACCTGATGTTGGGGAAATGCCGCAGGATATTTTCCGGTCTGATAGGAGCATTGAACTTGACAGGCGGGAAGAAATGGCTATCTTTCATTCGGCGGAGAGCATCATGCGTTCCGAATCGGAACTGCGGGATATGGTAGTGGAAATGCTGTTGTCAGAATCCGACACCGGGCAAAACAGGAGCAGTGTTACAGGAGTGTACAGTTATTCCGTCATTATTGAAGACGGGTTTTCATCTGTTACCGCGAACAGGCGCCCGGAAGCAGCGGGAAAAGAAAGAAGCGAGATAGATTTTCATGTTTTTTATCTTGATAACGGGAACGAACAGGGGTTTGCGCTTACCTGCGCGGATGACAAAATCGGGAACATGATCGCTCTGGTTCCTAACGGCGATTTTCATGATACGGAAAACCCCTTCCGGCAGGTTATCCTTTCCTGTTTAGAAATGTATATTCATGAAACTATAGATATATACAACAGTATTACTGACCAAGACATTACCGATGTAAAGAAAATGACAGCAGCGGGAGGAGCCCGTAGCACCACCATTGGCTGGGGTGGGTATGATTTTGCAGAAAAGCCAATAGTTGATAAATTATTAACCACTAAATGGAATCAAGATGGTTGGACAGACCCAAGTGATCCGACTAAAAATCACTATCCTTACAACAATATTATAAATAGTGCAGCTGGTAACTCAAATCTAAACGAGTGGCCTGCAGGATGCGTTGCGGTCGCCATGGCGCAAATCGCAGCGTATCACCAATGGCCCGCAAAACCGCCAAGCATAATGCTTAAGCCAAATTCCATACACATTCTTAACCCTTACTTAATTGCCGGATTTGATGATCCATACAAAACCAGTGATAAATTTACTACATTTAACAGTATTTATTATAACTGGGATCGCATGAAATACAGATACACAACCGGTAAACGCGAAGCGGTACCCGATGCAAATGCTCTCGATGATGAGTATAAAATGCATGTCGGCGTTTTAATGATGGATATGGGATTTACGGTCAGCATGAAGTATACATCCACTGGCAGCAGCGCATCTCCTGAAGATGTATCCGGAGCTCTTTCCGGTATGAAGTTTCACAGTCCGAGCTTAAGAAGTTATAATTTTTCTGATATTAAATCTTCCCTTGATAACTCCAGACCGATCTATACAAGGGGACAAGGTGACAAAGGCGGTCATGCATGGGTTATAGACGGTTACCGCAGAGCGTCGAAGGATGGCGTTTATAAGTATTTTGTCCATTGTAACCCGGGATGGGGCGGGAGCGATAACGGCTGGTATCTTGACCAGCTTTTCTTTGAGATGAAAAATGGTGGCTATGAACCAAGCAGAAGCGGGAAGCCAAATGTTTATGATAGGAATATAAAAATTATTCCGAATATACATCCGAACGCATCTGCCTCTAGCACCCCCGCCGTTAACAACTACGCTATCCAGCTAGCAATCCCTGTACCGGGGGCGTTGCCTATAACAGAGGTTATCGCGACAGGCTCCCCTCATCAATACAGCGGAACTGTGATATGGAATGTTACCGGCAGAAACGCGCCGCATACCGGCGTTTTTAGAGCTAGAACAGGTTACACCGCCACGATTTACCTGACAGCAATGAACGGATTCACTTTTTACGGTGTTCCGAAAAATTCTTTCACAGTTAATAGCGGAGTTGCAACTGTAACCAATTCCGCGAACTCAGGTGTGGTAACCGTGGTATTCCCACCATTGTTCTCAGGCGAAGGTGCGGGAACGCAAGCTGACCCTTATCGCATTACCACAGTTAGTCTATTAGATGACATACGATTGATCCCCAACGCTCATTTTAGGCTGGAAAACAACATCGATCTTCAAAATATCCCATGGACACCCATTCCTGAATTCACCGGTACTTTAAATGGTAACAACAAAATAATATCAAATTTACGAATGACATTTTCAAACGGTGTTCAAAAAACTGTCAACTATAGAGATTGCATATCACTTGGATTATTCGTTCATAACAAAGGAACAATTCAAAATCTTCAGGTTACAGCAAATATTGATCTGACTAATATAGCAAGTAATTATAGTCTTCCGCAAGACAGGGAGATTATCGCTGGCGTGGTTGTCGCTATTAATGAGGGAAAAATTCAAAATACACGAGTCTCTGCAAGCAGCGACAGTTCCATGATTAATGGTACAATTCATGTAAGAACTATAACAGGCGGCATAGCCGGTTATAACGATAATAACGGAAGTATAACATCTTGTACCAATAATGGAACTATCAACAGCAGCGGAACTACGGGCGGAATAATGGGTTGTAATATTGGTGATACCAGCAGCTGTATAAACAATGGCACGATCCGCTACACATATACAAACCATAACAGCAGCATAGGCGGCATAGCCGGAGGAAACCTTTTAGGTTTTTTATTAAGCGGAACAAACAACGGAACGTTAATTTATAATAATGCTTCAAGTACCAGTAATTTAATACAACCGGCGATGGGGCATATTGCAGGCTCAAATTCTTCAGGTCTAATAGTAAACAACACATTAAGTTATCTCAGCGGCACTGTTAACCTTGGCACTTTACAAACAGTGGGATCGCATAATCAGGCTCTTTATGCCGGAAATAGAGCGCTTGGCACAGGTTATCTTGGTTCTGGAACAGCAAGCGATCCGTTTATTATCAATACGGTAGAAGATTTAATAAAGATTCAATATTCTAACAATGGACATTATAAACTTGGGAATAATATAGACTTGCAGAATATACCATGGACACCTCTCCCTGTATTCACCGGAAATTTAAACGGAAATGGTTATACAATATCAAATTTGAGTATGACATTTACAAACAGCTTGCTTGTAAATAATAGATCAATCTCTTATGGATTAATCGCAGTAAATAACGGTACGATAAATAATTTGAAAGTTACGGCGAATATCAACCTAACAAATATACCAAGTAACTACAGCCTTCCTCAAAATAATGAAATAACTGTTGGTGTAATAGCCGCAGAGAATTACGGAACAATTCAAAACAGCACAGTTTCTTCCAGCAGCAGTAATCCTATGATAAATAGCGCTATTCATGTAAGAAATTTTTCAGGCGGTATAACCGGTAATAATTATGCGGCTGGAAAAATAACATCCTGTACTAATAACGGAGCTGTTTACAGCAACGGTGCCGCTGGTGGTATTATCGGGTATAATCAAGGGACATCAAGCGGATCTACAAATAATGCATTGATTCGTTATACATATGTTAGTATGAATAGAGGAATAGGCGGTATAGTCGGAGAGAATGTTTCCGGTAGCGTAACAGGCGGAACCAATACCGGCACAATTTCCTATGCTAACAGCGGCAGTACCAGTACTACGCTTCAACCGGCAATGGCTCATATTGTAGGACACAGAAGTAACGGAACTGTAAGCGGCACATTTAACTTTAGCAACGGTACAATTAACCCCGGCACTCTACAAACTATTACATATACATCAGGCGGAGTAACACAAATGCATAGCCAAGCCCTTTATGTTGGCAGTAGGGTAACAGGTAGAGATAATATTACCGGTGCAGGAACTACAAGTGACCCATATATTATCAACTCAGCGGATCATATTATTTATCTTCGTAATTTTCCTAATGCACATTTCAGGCTTGCAAATAACATAGACATGTCATTAGTTTCTCCATGGACACCCATCCCTGAATTCACAGGTACTTTTAATGGAAATAATTACACAATATCAAATTTAAAAATGACATTTACAAACGGCATACATAAAACTATTAACTACAGAGACTGTATATCATTAGGTTTATTCGTTCATAACAAAGGAACAATTCAAAATCTTCAGGTAACAGCAATTATTGACCTGACAAATATTGCAAGTAATTACAGCCTTCCGCAAGATAGGGAAATTGTCGTGGGCGTGGTTGCCGCTGTAAATGAAGGGAAAATACAAAACACAAAAGTTTCTACGAGCAGCGGCAGTTTTATGATTAACAGCACAATTCATGTAAGAACTCTTACCGGCGGTATAGCAGGTTATAATGACAATAACGGAAGCATAACATCCTGTACCAATAACGGAACTATTTTAAGCAGCGGAACTACTGGTGGAATTATGGGATGTAATATAGGAGCTACCAGCGGCTGCATAAATAATGGTACAATCCGTTACACCTATACTAACCATAACAGTGGAATAGGTGGTATAGCCGGGGGAAGCCTTATGGGCTTTATACTAAGCGGAACAAATAATGGAACGATTGTTTATGCTAATCCTTCAAGTACAAGTCAAATAATCCAGCCGGCGATGGGTCATATTGCAGGTTCAACTTCTTCAGCATATATTCCAATCAATTCGGTTAACTTTAGCGGCGGTACTGTTAGCATTGGTACTTTACAAAATGTAGGATCGCATAATCAGGCTCTTTATGCCGGTAATAGAGCTCTTGGCAAAGGGTATATTTTAAATGGGAATGCGATTATTCGTGTTCCGTAAGAACAAAGTTATGCTTGTCTGTACAGACAGGTTAAAATGTTAATATTTCAATAGGACTTAGTATAAAATTAAAAAATATTGCAGAAAAAGGCATTATGAAGCATACAAAACCTTCATTCAACAAACAACAACTGCTACGCCGCCCGTTCGGATAATTCAGATATTGTTTGCTTTTTTCGGCGGTTTTTCCCTTCCGTTTTCCGAATGGTTTGATTTACACGCGGGAAACTTCGTTGGAAATTCCGCCGAAAAAAACACAGGCTTTTCTTTTTAAGCTCTGATTATTTCCTTAAAAAGCCCTAACACTCTAGGCGGCTGAATAGCCGCATGAAAATGACCCTTATCTTCGCCGCAAATGATAAAGACGGCATTATAGCCCCCTTTGCAAGCAAGGTTTTCAATATGCAAGACGGAAAAATTGTATAGGATACACAATAAACAGAACAATTCCATCATTGACAATTATATAAATCAATAGTAAAGGACTGCGAACTCGTAGAACAGTAAGAATATTGCAAAGTTCTTCTTAGTGTCCTTTGAGAACTTCGTGCCTTTGTGTGAACTCTTTCTGCGCAGCAACATCATAAGCCGCTTTCAATAAATAAAAATATGTTATATAATTATTACAATTAAACCATAAAAGGAGAAGAAAATGGCAAACGACAGTTATTTGGTATTGAAGAATGTTTCCAAGGTTTTCGAAGAAAGAAAAGAACGTGTTATTGCTGTGGACAGCGTCAATCTAAGTATTGAGGAAAAAGAATTCGTTCTTATTACAGGACCATCAGGCTGCGGTAAATCAACACTGCTGCATTTGATTGCAGGGCATGAGCGCCTCTCAAGCGGCGATATTTTGGTTTATGGCGAAAATTATAACAATGTTCGGCCTAAGGATAGGAATATTTTATTTGTTCCTCAAAATTATAACGATGACGGCTCAAACGCATCCGTTTCCAGCACTTACAAACAGCGTATGGAGCGGGGAGCGCTGTCTTTTAAAATGAACGCCTTGGAAAATATGGCGTTAGAACTTAAAAATAGAAAAGTACCCGGAGCTGAAATCAACAAGAGGATCAATGAAGCTGCGCAAATTTTAAATATTGAAAAAATTTTAAAACAGAAACTTACTCAACTTTCCCCCACTGAGTTGTGGCTGGTAGCGCTTGGACGGTCTATTGTAACAAATCTTCGTTTACACATTTTTGATGATCCTTTCTCTAAAATTGACGCTCAATATCACGCTGGATTGCTGGAACAGCTTTCAGATTTGTACCGCCGCATGAAAATGACCCTTATCTTCGCCGCAAATGATAAAGACGGCATTATAGCCCCCTTTGCAAGCAAGATTTTCAATATGCAAGACGGAAAAATTGTATAGGACACACAATTGACAATTACATAAATCAATAATAGAATGCAGTGATGCCTATTTTGTTCGACACTGATTTTAGTATTCAATCTCACTGGATTTGGCTGGGGATCGCCATACTGCTTGCTGTTATTGAGGCTTTTACGTTTGGTTTAACGACAATCTGGTTTGCGATTTCGGCGCTTGTTCTTGTTTTTCTGTCTTTTCTGCCGATTCCGATTGTTTATCAGGTGATGATTTTTCTTGTTATATCCGCCGTTTTGCTTGTCTTTACGCGCCCTCTGGCAATTAAAAAATTCAAAACAGGAAAAGTAAAGACCAATGTCGAAAGTCTTGCCGGAATGCATGCTCTTGTTATAAAACAGATAACTGAATTTGACAGGGGCGAAGTTAAATTGAACGGTCAGATTTGGTCGGCAAAATCTGAAGACGGTTCCACATTAAACGAAGGAACAAAATGCGAAGTGGTGCGAATCGAAGGCGTTCAGGCGATTGTTCGCGTTATCATTGAAAATAAAGAAAACGAAAATACGAATACTAATTAATTTATAGAGAGGTATATCATGTGGGCAATTATTTCACTGTCGGCATTTCTTTTAATTCTGATCATTTCGAATGTCAGGATTGTTTCGCAGTCCAACGCTTTTGTAATTGAGCGTATGGGAGCTTACAGCGTAACATGGAGCACGGGCATCCATGTAAAGCTGCCGTTCATTGACAGGATCGCTGCCCGCGTAACGCTCAAAGAGCAGGTCGCGGATTTCGCTCCTCAGCCTGTTATCACAAAAGACAATGTCACCATGATGATCGACACGGTTATATTTCTTCAGATAACGGATCCCAAACTTTACACATACGGCGTTATAAATCCTTTTAACGCGATAGAAAATCTTGCGACAACCACTTTAAGAAATATCATCGGAGAGCTGGAACTGGACGATACCCTCACAAGCCGCGACATGATCAACAACCGTATGCGCATCGTTCTGGACGAAGCGACGGACCCCTGGGGTATAAAAGTAAACCGCGTCGAAGTAAGAAATATTACGCCGCCGAAGAGCATTCAGGAAGCGATGGAAAAACAAATGAGAGCCGAACGCGAAAGACGCGAGTCGATTCTCAAAGCCGAAGGCGAAAAACAGTCGGCAATCCTTGTCGCCGAAGGTCAGAAAGCATCCACAATTTTAAAAGCCGAAGCCGAAAAAGCCGCTGTTATTCTTCAAGCCGAAGCCGCCAAGGAAGCCGCCATCCGCGAAGCCGAAGGCGAAGCGCAGGCAATCCTGAATGTCCAAAAAGCCACCGCGGACGGTCTTAATATGCTGAAAAACGTAAACGCCGACGAGCCGCTGCTTAGAATTAAAAGCCTGGAGACATTAGCCAAAGTAGCCGAAGGTCAAGCCACAAAAATAATTATCCCGTCCGAGATACAGAACTTAGCCGGGTTGGTTACCGGTATCGGCGAGTTGGTCAAAAAGTAAGAATATGCTATAATCATCCTATGGTAAACATCGCTTTTACTGGCGGAGGGACAGGAGGGCATATTTACCCGGGTCTTGCGGTCGCGGCAGAGTTAAAAAAACTGCTTTCCGGCCGTGATTTCAGGTTTTTTTGGATTGGTTCCTCCGCCGGCATGGACAAAACGCTTGTTGAAGAAGCGGGAATTGAATTTTTCGGCGTACCTTCAGGCAAACTCAGGCGTTATTTCTCTCTTAAAACAGTATCCGACTTCTTCAGAGTTATCCGCGGCTATTTCGCGTCGCGTAAAATACTAAAAAAACAGAAAGCGGCGCTTCTTTTTTCCAAAGGAGGCTTTGTAAGCGTGCCGCCGTGCGCTGCGGCTTCTTCCTTAAAAATACCCGTTTTTACGCATGAATCGGATTTCAGCCCAGGGCTTGCGACAAAAATCAACGCGCGCTTTGTTACGCGCACAAACGGAAAAATATTTACCGCCTACGAAGATACTTCGCGTTTTTTTAAAAAACATCTTCAGGAGCGCGTAACGGTAAGCGGTCAGCCTGTGCGCGGAATTTTCCGCGGCGCAGACAGCGCAAAGGGCAGGGCATTTTTAAAAGTAAATGAAGACGCGCGGATCCTTTTGGTTCTCGGCGGAAGTCAGGGAGCTGCTGAAATTAACGAACTTGTGCGCGCCGCTCTTGAAGGGTTAACCCAGTGGTATACAGTTGTTCATCAAATCGGGCAAGGGAACGCGTGGGATATTAAAGAAAGCGAAAAATATAAACCTTTCGCGTATATTAAAGAAGAGCTGCCTCACATAATGGCTGCCGCAGAACTTGTTATGGGAAGAAGCGGCGCCGGCGTGTTTGAATGGGCTGCGCTTGGAAAACCAATGCTTTTGATTCCCCTGAGAGGAAGCGGCACAAGGGGAGATCAGGTAGAAAACGCGCGTTATTTTCAAGAGGCAGGAGCCGCGCATGTGCTTCCTTCTTCATTCAGCGGCGGCGATGAGGGCGGAAGAGCGACCATGCAGGAACTGATGTTCGCCATTACTTCTTTGGCGCAGGATGAAAAAAAGAGGGAAGAAATGGCGGCGGCTTCAAAAAAAATAGGGAGCCGTGACGCGGCGGGAATTATTGCGCGTTCTCTTTTGGAGGAATTAAAATGAGTTTTTCAATGTTTGATGCCGTCTTTGCCGCGCTGACAGTGCTGCTTGCGGTGCGCTGCTACTTCAGGGGTTTTGTCGCCGAATTGTTTACCATGGCGGCGGCTATTTTTGGATTTATTGCCGCGATATTCTTCCATAAAAGCGGCGGCATTTATCTTAAAGAAAATTACCTGCCCGACTCAAATATAATAATTTTAAACATTATCGCGTTTGCCGCTTTATTTTTAATAATTTTTATTTTAACTAAAATATTGCAGTTTATACTTACCGATATTATTCATAAAATAAAATTATCAGGCGTGGATAGAGCGTTAGGATTACTTTTAGGTCTTGTGGAAGGCATAGTAGTAACCTGCCTCGCGCTTTTTCTGCTGAATATTCAGCCGTTTGCCGACGTAAGCGAAATGTTATCGGGAAGTTTCTTTGCCCGTATCTTTTTGCCGCTGATAGCCGGAGAGGGGAGCGTGACGGGTGTTTGAAAATATTATCGCTCAGAGCGCAGTAAATCAGTTACGCGATGATATTCTCGGCGCCAATGACGCGCCTTCCATGCTGTTTTTCGGTCCGCCAGATTCGGGGAAAGGAAGCGCGGCTCTTGAATCTGCTCGCGTTTATTCCTGCAAAGGCGAAGGCGCGTGGAAATGCGCGTGCTCTGAGTGCGAAATGCACCGCTTTCTTGCGCATAACGATCTTTTAATTCTTGGAAGCCGGAATTTTTCTTCTGATATTCTCGCCTGTAAATCTTCTTTTATTAAAAATTCACGGAATCAAAACGCGAAGTATTTGTTTTACCGCTCTCTTAGAAAATTGCAGCTTAGATTTTCTTCCGTTGTGCTTGAGAATGACGCGAAAACCGCGAAAGAAGTTTCCTCCGCGCTTTTGAATCTGGACGAAGGCTTGAATGAATTATTGGTTTTGGATACGCAAAACTGCGGAGAAAAGGATATCGAAAAACTTGCGAATTTGCTCGTAAAAGACGCGCTAAAACTCGAAGAAGAAGGTTTAAGCGATTCAGTTCCCGTTGGACATATAAGAAGCGCTTCCTATTGGTGCAGACTCGCGCCAGCCGGAAAGCGCAAGACATTTATTATCGAAAACGCGGAAAAAATGAGCGATGATTCGTTAAACTCGCTTCTCAGGCTTCTTGAAGAACCGCCTGAAACTGTAAGAATTATCCTTACGGCGCAAAGACGGGAAGCGATAATGCCGACAATTCTCTCGCGGCTCCGGTCATACCGCTTTTTAAAAAGAGACGCAGCGGGCGAAAAAGACGTTATACGAAGAGTTTTTCAGGATACAAGCGAATCGGGTTTAAGCGCCTATCTTGATTCATTTCTTCCTCAAAATTACGAAAAAATTTACCCGCTTGCGGCATGGTTTGCCGTATCGCTCGCGCGGATTGCTCTAATGACCCCGGCGGACAGCGCATGTAAAAGCGCGGCGTTTTTAACCATGATTGGAGAGCGTTATGCGAAAACCGCGCAGGAAGCGGGATGTGAACGTCATGTAAAAAGCGCGTTAGTTATAAAAGATATTCTTTCCAAAAGCAATAACTTTAAGGACGTTTCATTTTCCGTTTTCTTTAAAGCGGTTTTGGAATTAATAAATAATGTTATGCGAACAGCGAATAACGCTGAATTTATTCCGTATACGGATTTATATAAAAAATATATAAACGAAGCCGTAACTTCGGTTGATGTGTACAATATCAGCGCCGCTGCCGCTCTTGAAGCGCTTTTTTATAAAATAAAAACTGCTTTAAGAGGCCGTTATGGTTGATTTCTTTAAAAGAGCGCTTGGAAAACTTGACAGGCTAAGCCATGAACAGAGCCGCGATCTTCTTGTTTCCGCCGTAGATGAAATTAGTATTCTGGAAAACGTGCTGGATTCCATTGACATGGGAATTCTTGTCTGCGATGAGAATGACAATATAATCATGGCAAATAAATGCGTGCAGCGGCTTGTGCCGATGAATTATATAGAAGGCGTAAAATTACGCACCGCCATACTTGATGAACAGATTATTTCAATTTTTAATGATATTATACTTAACAGGGAGAAGGTGAATGACAAGGAAATTGAAGTTGAACAGCAGGGACGCGCGAGGCTGTTAACTGTAAATGTTGTTCCCCTTGTTCATGATAAAAAAATAACCGGCACTCTGATTTACGTGGAAGATATAACTGAAAAACGCAGAAATGAAGCGAGACTCAGAAGAGCGGAAAATCTAGCAAGCCTTACGACATTGGCGGCAGGAGTCGCTCACGAAATTAAAAATCCGCTTGGCTCAATATCAATTCATCTTCAGCTTCTTCAGAAGGCCCTTGCGAAAATTGAATTTCCCGAAGATAAAACAGATAAATATTTTGACGTAATCAAAGAAGAGATAGACAGGCTTAACAGAATTGTTGTCGATTTCCTTTTTGCCGTTCGTCCCATGAATCTGGAACTGAGGGAAGAAGATTTGAATGATCTAATCTCCCAGATAATGGAATTTGTAAAATTTGAAATGGAGCAGTCGAATGTTTTATGCATGCTGGAACTGGATAAAAATATTCCGAAGATACAGATAGACGAGCGTTATATGAAGCAGGCGCTGCTTAATTTAATAAAAAACGCGCAGGCGGCGATGCCGAACGGCGGCGTTTTAACCGTAGCGACCAACTTTGCCGAAAACGAAATAAGAATATCAATTTGCGATACAGGAATCGGGATCAGCAAGGAAAACCTCGCCAAAATATTTGAACCGTATTTTACAACAAGAGAAACAGGGACAGGTCTTGGACTTACTCAGGTGTATAAAATTATAAGAGAACATCAGGGAGAAATTTCAGTGGATTCGTCGCCTGGAACTGGCGCCGAGTTCAGAATAAATCTGCCCATACCGCAGAAAGTAACCAGAATGTTAGCGTATAACGGAGGGAACAAAACATGAATTTCCGCCTTCTTGTGATTGATGACGAAAAGAATATCAGAAACGGTCTTGCCGAAGCCCTGCAGGGCGACGGGTATGAAGTCGCGTGCGCGGAAAACGGCGATGAAGGATGGGAGCTGTTTCAAAACGGCGACATTGATCTGGTAATTACAGACTTAAAAATGCCGGGTCTCGGCGGCGATGAGCTTTTAAAGCGTATTTTGGCTCAAGCGCCGGGATTTCCCGTTATCATGCTGACAGGGCACGGCACAGTAGAAACCGCAGTTACCGCGATGCGCGACGGCGCGTGGGATTTTCTTACAAAGCCTGTGGATTTAAACCATCTCTCGTTAAAAGTAAAACGCGCGCTTGATAACCGCGAGCTGTTTTTTCAGCACCGGCGGATGGAAGAAGAGCTTGAGCGCAGGAAGCAGTTTAAATCGATTATCGGTAATTCCCGAAGTATCCGCGAAGTGTTTAACACAATGAACAAGGCGGCTCCCACAAAAGCGTCAATATTGATAACAGGCGAATCGGGCGTTGGAAAGGAATTGGTCGCGGACGCGATTCATGAACTGTCGCCCAGAAAGGATCAGCCGCTGATAAAAGTTCATTGCGCGGCGCTTTCTCCTTCGCTTTTGGAGAGCGAACTTTTCGGCCACGAAAAAGGCGCGTTTACGGGAGCTGTTTCGCAGAGAAGGGGACGCTTTGAACTTGCCTCAGGCGGAACTCTTTTCCTTGATGAAATAGGCGAGATTGATCAAAATATTCAGATAAAGCTTCTCAGGGTACTGCAGGAAAAAAGATTTGAAAGAGTCGGGGGAGAGCAGACTGTTGAAACCGACGTCCGCATACTCACCGCCACCAACAAGGATTTAAAAGCGGAAATAGAAAAGGGAAATTTCCGGGAAGATTTATACTTCCGTTTAAATGTTGTAAACATTAATGTCCCTCCGTTACGCGAAAGAAAAGACGATATACCTTTATTAATTTCTTCTTTTATAAAAGAGTTTGCGCTTGAAAACGGCAAAAAAATTGAAGGAATAAACGATAAAGCGCGAGCGCGTCTTTATGCCTACGAATGGCCCGGCAATATCCGCGAACTGCGGAACTGCCTTGAAAGCGCTGTTGTTATGTGTCAATCCAATATCATATCCGTGGGCGATCTGCCGCCTGTTTTCCGCGATGCCGACGACGAGGGCTGGATCAGCATAAGGCTCGGCTCCAGCATGGCAGACTGCGAAAAAACTATTATCCGCGACACGCTTTCATACTGCAGGGGCAACAAAAGCAAAGCCGCTGAAACACTGGAGATCGGACGCAAAACGCTTTTACGCAAACTGGCAGATTACGGCTTCGGCTCGCCTGAGGATAAAGAATAGTAAAGAAGAATTCTGCTGCGAACCTTAGCGCGGTTCTCGGTAAAAATTATATTAAAAACGCTTTCATAAAATTCATATCAATCTGGTTTTCCAGCTCTTTGCTTGAGATTTTTTTTCCGGCTTCGCAGCGAAGATTCGCGGCGGTTTCCAGTATTAATGGTATATCTGTCCATGAAGAAAAATTTTCTCCTCTTCTCGGCGCGTAGGGAGCGTCGGTTTCAGTCAGAAGCCTTTCTGCCGGAAGCATGGCGCAGCATTTTATCGCCTGTTTATGATTGAGCATTATTACGTTTCCAAATGAAAAATACGCGTTTATGCCGCGGCGCAGAAAAGATTTGGCTTCTTCCAGCGTCCCCGGCCATGTGTGAAAAATTACCGCTTTGCATTTTGACAATTGTTTTTCATACGCGAATATTTTATGCATCGCGCGGCGGACATGAAGGACAACTGGCATATTAAAATTAACCGCTGTATCAATGTGCGAAGCGAATATTTTTTCCTGAATGTCTTCTGTTTCCTTATATTCGTCTTTGTAAAGGTCAAAGCCGCACTCGCCTATAGCGGCTATCCTGCCCGCCCGGCATAATTTTTCAAGAACAGCAAGGCTGCCGTTTAATTCTTTTTCCGCAAAAGGCATAGATTTCTTCGCTCTTTCGGCGGGCAGCTGGGGATGAATCCCAAAGCAGCAAATCAGCGGCGCGGTTTTTTCAGCGGCGCTGTTACGCGCTAATTCTTCATGATGCGAAAATTCCTCAGAATCGCAGGCGCTTGCCGCCGCAAGCACTCCTAAATCCCTGCGCTCTTTTTCCGCTTCAGGAAAAACGCGGATAAGGTCTAAGGGATGGCAGTGGGCGTCTGTAAGCACCGGTTATAGCCCTATTATCACCCTGGCGATTGAAAAATAAATAATAAGCGATACCGCGTCTACAATTGTTGTAAGAAGCGGCGCCGACATAATCGCAGGGTCAATTTTTAAGCGTTTCGCCAGAATCGGAAGAACGCTGCCTACTGTTTTTGCCATCAATATTGTGCAGAACAATGACAGCGTAATTGTCAGGCATAAAAGCCAATCCCTGTTGTTCGTGAAAAAGACACGGATAAAATTTACAACGCTAAGACCAAGTCCGCATAAAATTCCGATGCGCAGTTCTTTCCATAAAATTATAAAAATATCTTTTAAAACGATTTCACCTACCGCTAAACCGCGGATGATCAATGTGGAAGACTGGGAACCCGCGATACCGCCTGTGTTCATCAGCATTGGTATAAAAGACATTAAAATCGGCAGTACCATCAGTCCGTTTTCAAAACTGGAAATTATGCCGCCTGTTATGGTAGCGGAAAGCATGAGGATTAACATCCATACAAACCGGTTTTTCGCGTGCTGGAAAATCGACGTTTTTAAATACGGATCATCGGACGGAACAAGAGCAGCCATCTTGTGGATGTCTTCCGTGCTTTCCTCGACAATAACGTCAACGATGTCGTCAACGGTAATGATGCCGACAAGCCGCTGCTCCTTGTCTACGACAGGCATAGCCAGCAATCCGTATTTCTGGAAAAGGTCTGCGACTGTTTCTCTGTCTTCTGTCGTGTGAACAAAAACAATGTTTTTATCCATTATTTCTTCAATTTTGAAATGCTGACCGGAAAGCATTAATGTTTTTGCGGAAACCATGCCGACAAGAAGCCGCTCTTTCCCAATCACATAACAGTTGTAGATTGTTTCCTTGTTCAGCCCGATAGTGCGGATGGTGTCGAACGCTTCTTGAACATCGGCGTCTTCGCGAAGTTCGATATACTCTGTTGTCATTATGCTGCCTGCACAGTCATCGGGGTACTGCAAAATCTGATTTATTATTTTTCTTTTCGCGAACGGAACATTCTGAAGCACGCGCTTTACAACGCTCGCCGGCATTTCCTCGATAAAATCTACCGCGTCGTCAACGAAGAGTTTGTTTATAACGTCTCCTATTTCCGAATCGGTCAGCGCTTCGACAATAATCTGCTGATAATCAGAATCAATATATGAAAAAACATCAGAGGCGATTGCTTTGGGAAGTATTCTGAACAGCTGAATAATTTTTTCGCGGTCTAACTGCTCAAGAATTTCAGCGATGTCAACCGTATTCATGTCGCAGAGAAGAACTTTTAATTTAGAAATATCCAGCGAATTTTCGATGATAAGCTCGAGAAGTTCTTCTTTATCCATAACTTACGACATGTTTTTCTTTCTGAGATTTTCGACATTTTGCTTCGCGGCGAAATGTCCCTGAAAAGCCGCGTGATTGTACCATTCATAGGCTTTTAGTAAATTTACGGAAATGCCTTTTCCGTTTTCATAACATGAACCGAGGCTGTTCTGAGCGGGAGCGTATCCGTGTTCAGCTGATTTTTTATACCATTCCACGGCTTTGGTAATATCCTGGGTAACGCCTCTGCCGTGCTCGTAACATTCGCCCAGATTGAACTGGGAAAAAGAGTTCCCCTGAGAAGCGGCTTTATGAAACCATTTAAACGCTTCGTCATTATCTCTGGGGACGCCGTTTCCGTTCGCGTAACAGAAACCCAAATTTCCCTGGGCGGGAGCGTACCCTTGTTTGGCGGCTTTTTCATAAAACGCCACAGCGACGTCTAAATCATCGGTTACTCCGTAACCGCTTTCGTAACACCATCCAAGATTGCATTGAGCCGGAGCGTACCCCTGATCTGCGGACTTGCGGTAATATTCAACGGCTTTTGTATAATTATGGGGTACGCCGTGACCTTTTTCATAGCAAAAAGCCAGGCTGCATTGAGCCGGCGCATAACCCATCCTTGCCGATTTATAGAAACAGTCGAACGCTTCGGCGTAATTATTTATCATACCCGCCGCGTTGCCTACATTGAACAGGGTCTCCGCATCTTCGATTAAATTCAAATCTACCATATCTCTCTCCCAAATTTTGAAGCCTGTCACTTCCAGTCAAAGTATATAACAATTTTACGTTTTCCGCTACACTGTATTGACGCCTACTTTTCATAATTCAGGCAAAAGTTATATAATTCACGCATGTTGCCAAAATTGATTAAATATATTTTAAAAGAATCCCCTCAGTCTCAGGAAGTCGCCGTATGCGGCTGGGTCAGGACAAAAAGAGACATGAAAAATCTTGTCTTCGTGGAAGTAAACGACGGTTCCTGCTTTTCGGGCATTCAGTGCGCCTTCGACAGAAGTTCCGGCCTGGACGGAGAAACTGAATCGGCGCTTTGCGCTCTTTCAACGGGCTCTTCCGTTAAAATCGGCGGGAAGCTCATTTCTTCCCCGGCTTCAGGACAGACAGTGGAAGTTGCCGCCGTCTCGCTTGTTCTGCTCGGCGACGCTCCGGCGGAAACCTCAGGCGATATTCAGGCGTATCCGCTTCAGAAAAAACGGCACTCGCTTGAGTTCCTTCGTGAAATTGCCCATCTGCGTCCGAGAACAAACACCTTCGGCGCGGTTGCGCGTCTGCGAAGCCGCATGGCTTTTGCCATACACAGGTACTTTCAGGAAAATGATTTTCATTACCTTCACACGCCTGTAATAACAGCCGGTGACTGCGAAGGCGCGGGAGCAATGTTTCAGGTAACAACTCTGGAACTGGATGTGATAGCCAAAGCGAGGGAAGAGGGCGTAAATCCCCTGGATTATTCCAAAGATTTTTTTAAAAAGAAAACATTTTTAACGGTATCAGGACAGCTTGAAGCTGAAACATACGCTACGGCAATTTCGCGCGTTTACACATTCGGTCCTACCTTCCGCGCGGAAAATTCCAACACGGTGCGCCATCTTGCCGAGTTCTGGATGGTAGAGCCTGAAATCGCGTTTGCCGAACTGGCGGACGATATGGCGCTTGCCGAGGATTTTCTCAAATATGTTTTTAACGCCGCCTTGAATGAATGCGCGGATGAATTGGCGTTTTTCGACGCTCATATCGAAAAAGGAATTATAGAAAACTTAAGGCAGGTCGCGAACGCCGAATTTTCGCACATAACATATACCGATGCTGTTAAAGAACTGGAAAAAGCGGCGGCAGGGAATAAAGGACTGTTTGAATTTGAACCGCGCTGGGGATGCGATCTTCAAAGCGAACACGAAAAGTTCCTCACGGAAAAAGTGGCAGGCGGTCCTGTAATCGTAACGGATTATCCTAAAGAGATAAAAGCGTTTTACATGAAGTTAAACGACGACGGAAAGACAGTCCGCGCCATGGACGTGCTTGTTCCGAGGTTAGGTGAAATTATTGGCGGCTCTCAGCGCGAAGACAATTATGACAAACTTGTAAAGCGTATGGAAGAAATGGGGTTAAATACCGAAGACTACGGCTGGTATCTGGATCTTCGCCGCTACGGCACTGTGCCTCACGCTGGATTCGGTTTGGGTTTTGAAAGGTTAATACAATATGTTTCCGGTATGGCAAACATCCGCGATGTTATTCCTTATCCGCGCGCGGTCGGTCAGGCGGATTTTTGATGCAGGCTTTTTACCGCTGACCGATTTGCGCCTAATATGAGCAAAATAAAATTTATAATATTAATTTTTTTATATTTGCCTGCTTCTCTCTGCGCGCAGATATTCAGCACGCCGCCTGTGTGTGCCTCGTATCTGCAAACTGCGCCTGAGATTCATTCGCATTCCGCGGTTTTGATTGACGCGCATACAGGTGCGCTTCTATATTCAAAAAATCCAAATGATGAAATTCCTCCCGCGTCTCTGACCAAGTTAATGACAATGCACCTTGTTATGAAAGAAATAAAAGAGGGAAGAGCGTCTTACGATGAAATTGTTCCCATAACGGTAGAAAGCTGGGCTCAAAGCCAGCCGCCGCGTTCCAGTTTAATGTTTTTGGAGCCAGGGCAAATTGTCACGTTACGCGAAATACTTCTCGGTCTTGCCGTAGTTTCAGGCAACGATGCCGCCGTCGCCGCGGCTCTTCGCCTTTCGCCTAATATGAAACAATTTGCCGCCAAAATGACTATGGAAGCCAGAAATATGGGGCTGTACATTACGCGTTTTGCCGAATCATCCGGCATTTCGGAATACAATAAAACCACTGCTGAAGAGTTCGCCTCATTCTGCCGTCAGTATCTGATGACGCATCCTCATTGTTTAAGCGATTTTCATTCTGTCGGCGAGTTTTCCTATCCGTTAGCCGAAAACGTGCAGGAAAAACGCCGGGGGAATCCGCGCACTATTGTTCAGCAAAACCGCAACGATCTTTTGAAATCATTTCCCGGAGTTGACGGTTTAAAAACAGGTTTTATTTATGAATCGGGTTTTAACATTGCGCTGACGGCGAAAAGGGATGATACCCGCTTTATTCTGGTTTTGCTTGGCGCGCCCAACGTACGGTATGGGGCGCGTTTAAGAGAACAGGACGGTATACAGCTTCTCGGATGGGCGTTTGAATTATTTAAAACTGTGCGCCCTCCCGTTTATCAAATTGAAAACGCGTATCCAAAGGCGGTAAAACTGTGGAAAGGAAAAGAGAAAACAGCGGAATTAACATTGTTGCAGTCCGCTGATTTTACTTCTCCCGCGACCAGGGCAAAGCAGCTTTCTTATAGCGTTGTTTTAGAAAGTAAATTGACAGCTCCGCTTGAAGCGGGCGCTCATGCCGGTTTTCTTGTAATTTCCGATAATAAAGGCGAACTAAGCCGTGTTCCCCTTGTTACTGTGAAAGAATATGAAACAGGAAATATCTTTAAAAGAATATTACATTCGATTCTTCTCTTGTTTAAGCGGTAAAAAAGATTTATTATCATGTCAATAATTATGCGAAAAAGATTTATCGGTATTTTTCTTATGCTACTGTGCGCCGCGTGTCTTTGCCTTGGTCAGTTTATCTGGAAACTGATGCCCGATTATAATTTAATTTATTTATTGGGCGGTTTTGCGGTATACATGGCAGGAGCGGTATCAATGATTTTCGCGTATCGTTTCGGTGAAATATCCGTCTTACAGCCGATTAACAGCATGAGTTATGTTTTTGCGGTATTGCTTGCGGCTTATATACTTCACGAGAAAATACCGGCGGTTAATATAGCCGGTATTGCTCTGATTATCAGCGGAGTTATCGTGATCGGAGTAAATAGCAAATGATGTTTTATTATTTATTAATAATTGCGATGACTCTTATAGCTTCATTCGCGGGTCTTTCTTTAAAAAAATCAACAGACGGCGAGTCAATAATAAGCATCGTAAAAAATAAATATTTATACATAGGCGGATTTCTGTATGTTATCGCGGCGTTATTAAATGTATGGATATTAAAAAAACTGCCTTTTTCGGCTGCGGTTCCTCTCGGCAGTTTCACTTATGTCTGGACAATGATTATCGCGGGTTTGTTTCTTAAAGAGAAGATCGGCATCGGCAAAATTATCGGCGTTTTATTTATTATCGCCGGTGTTGTCTGCATTGCCGTATAAGATCGCATGCTTGACATTAATCAGCATTGGAGCGATATTATCGTATGGTTGATTTGTCAATAATTGTACCATGTTTTAATGAAGAAGAAGCAATCCCGCTTTTTTATAATGAAGCTGTTAAAATATGCGCCTCTATAAATAAAATATACGAGATTATTTTTGTTGATGACGGTTCAAAGGACAGCACTCTCGCCGTTTTGCGCGATCTTGCGCAAAAAGACGCTCATGCGCATTATATTTCTTTTTCCAGAAATTTTGGAAAAGAAGCCGCGATACTTGCCGGATTAAAATCTTCACAGGGAAACTATATCGCCGTTATGGACGCGGACGGACAGGATCCGCTTTCTCTTGTTCCCGGCATGTTCGAGGCAGTTTCGTCAGGCGAATATGACTGCGCCGCCGCAAGAAGAGAAGACCGTTCAGGGGAACCGTTTTTACGCTCTTTTTTTACAAGGAAATTTTATTCATTTATGAAAAAAATATCTGATATTGAAGTAGTGGAAAACGCGAGAGATTTCAGACTGATGAACAGAAAATATCTGGATGCGCTTTTATCTTTGCCGGAGAGCAATAGATACTCCAAAGGCATTTTCCCGTGGGTCGGTTTTAAAACAAAATGGTTTGAATATAAAAACATAGAAAGAAAAAAAGGAAAAACTAAATTTTCATTATGGAAATTGTTTCTGTACTCTATTGACGGCATAATCGCCTTTTCTTCCAAACCTTTGGCGATAGCGTCAATAACGGGCGTATTGTTATTCGTTGCGGCGCTTGCGTTTATCGCGTTTATAATTGTTCGCAAATTTATTTGGGGAGACCCTGTAAGCGGATGGGCGTCAACCGTATGTATAATTTTATTTTGCTCAGGAATCCAGCTTTTTACAGTAGGGATTCTCGGACAGTATGTGGCGAAAATATATACGGAAGTTAAAAACCGTCCGCATTATATAATCCGCGAAGCGCAATAAAACAGGCGCTGTTAAAAATGGCGTAAAAATCCTAATGTTAAAAGAGTCCCGATATTTTTCCCATGCTGTCGATGTCGATCTTTTCGGCGGACGGCATCGGCGGCAATCCCGGCATGGTCATAATTTCTCCGGTGAATACTACAATAAAGCCCGCTCCTGCGGAAATTTTTACATCCCTTACTTCAAGTTTCCAGCCCCTGGGCGCTCCTAAAAGCGAAGCGTCGTCAGAAAAACTGTACTGGGTCTTTGCCATGCAGATTGGAACTTTATCGAGTCCCATTTTTTCTATCTGATTTATTTTTTTCTGGGCAGTGTGAACAATAACAACGCTGTCCGCCCTGTAAATTCTTTTCGCTATTGTTTCTATTTTTTCGTTTATCGATAAATTGACATCGTAGGAAAATTTAAAATCATTGGGCTGTTCGCATAAACGCACAACCTCTTCTGCCAGCTTTATCCCGCCTTCGCTTCCCTTCGCCCAAACCTCGGAAATCGCGGCATTGACACCTAACTCTTTGCATTTTTTTTCTACAAGTTCCAATTCCGCTTTTGTGTCTTTTGGGAACGCGTTTACGGCGACAACCGCGGGAAGTTTATAAACTTTTGTAATATTTTCCACGTGCTGCAAAAGATTCGCCATTCCTTTTTCAAGCGCGTTAAGGTTTTCATTTTCCAGTTCTGATTTTTTTGCGCCTCCGTGGGATTTGAGAGCGCGGACTGTCGCGACAATGATAACCGCGGAAGGTTTAAGCCCTGCAAAGCGGCATTTAATATCAAGGAATTTTTCAGCTCCTAGGTCAGCGCCGAAGCCAGCTTCTGTCACGGCATAATCCGCGCATTTAAGAGCCATGCGGGTTGCCATAATTGAGTTACAGCCGTGCGCGATATTCGCGAATGGTCCGCCGTGAATAAAAGCCGGAGTTCCTTCCAGCGTCTGAACAAGATTCGGTTTTAACGCGTCTTTTAAAAGAGCCGCCATCGCGCCCTGAGCGTTAAGCTGTCCCGCGGTGACAGGCTTTTCGTCGGACTGTTTTCCGTGAGTGTAACCGATTATAATTCTTCCGAGACGGGCTTTTAAATCGTCAATATCAGAGGCAAGGCAGAGTATAGCCATAATTTCCGAAGCGGCTGTTATGTCAAATCCGTCTTCGCGCGGATAGCCGTTTGTTTTTCCGCCGAGACCGTTTGTAACAAAACGAAGCTGGCGATCGTTCATGTCCATACATCTTCGCCAGACAATTTTACGCGTGTCTATATTTAATTCATTGCCCTGAAAAATATGGTTGTCTATCATTGCGGCTAGAAGATTGTTTACAGCCGCTATCGCGTGAAAATCTCCCGTAAAGTGCAGATTGATGTCTTCCATTGGAATAACCTGCGCCCATCCGCCTCCCGCAGCTCCTCCCTTCACGCCGAAAATAGGTCCAAGCGAAGGCTCTCTGAGCGCGACCATCGCCTTTTTCCCGATTGCTGCAAGACTGTCGGCGACACCAACCGTTGTTGTAGTCTTGCCTTCGCCTGCCGGCGTGGGATTTATGGCTGTAACAAGGATAAGTTTACCGTCTTTTTTATCCTGATTCTTTAAAAGGAAGTGAAAATCAACTTTTGCTTTGTATTTTCCGTAATATTCTATCGATTCATCGGGAATACCAGCTTTTTTTGCCACATCTTTGATATGAAGGGCATGTTCAGGGTACACCGCCTGGGCAATTTCGATGTCTGAGCCTGCGAATTTCTTTGGTACTGACATTTTTTGATGATGTAATAAGCCCTGAAAAAAGTCAAGGCGCGAAGTTCCGGCTGCGTATATTGCGTTTTTATGAATATACAGGGATAATTGCGAGTATGATAAAAAGCATTTTGGGTTTTGGATATTTGGTTTTCGCCATGATTATTCTGCTTCCTTTCGCGTTTACCGCTTTTCTTTTATACGCGCTGGGATTCAGAAAATCGATGAAGGTAGTCGTTTACCGCCTTGCCCAGCTTTGGGCGCTTTCATTAATTCCGGTTGCCGGATGCAAAACAACGGTTAGAGGCAGGGAAAAAATCCCCCGTAAAGGCGGCATTTGTTTTGTCAGCAATCACACAGGCTATTTTGATATTATTATGATGCTCGCCTATGCGGGGCGCCCTTTTGGCTTTATCGCCAAGAAAGAATTTTTATACATGCCGTTTCTTAATATCTGGATTTTCATGCTTGGCGGTCATTTTATCGACCGTAAGAATGTAAGAAAAGCTATCCGCACAATTAATAAAGGCATCAAGCAAATTAAGACAGGCGGAGGCATGGTAATCTTCCCGGAAGGAACCCGTTCAAAAAGCGGCGACATCCTCCCGTTCCGCGTAGGCTCTTTAAAACTTGCGACTCAAGCCGAAGCCGTTATTGTTCCTGTCGCCATCGAAGGCAGTTACAGGGTCTACGAAAAGGAAAAACGCGTCATCGGCACAAACGTAAAAATTTCCTTTTTGGATCCGATAGATACCGCCGGCGTACCGATGGAGGAGCGAAAACAAGCTCTGTCCGACAGGATTTACTCCGTTATAAAGGAAGAAATAACCGCCTTACAGTAGCGTCTTGACATTTTTAAACGGATTTTTTACGATGAAAAAGCACAATCCCCGGTTGTGTAATGGTAGCACGGCAGACTCTGGATCTGCTTGTGGGGGTTCAAATCCTCCCTGGGGAAATAAAATGGATATTTTTTATTCATAATTTTATAAGGTTAGATTTTTATTATTTAAAATTATTCGGAGGATTTGAACCGGAGCGCTGCTTATAAATTCAAGGCGAAAGCCTTGTGCCGGCAGATGAGCCGGCGCAGGAGGCGCCGGGCAGCGCGTAGGCGGCCTGGAAGGAGCAAACAGGAGTTTGCGACTGGAAGGCAAATCCTCCCTGGGGAACGAAAAAAACCTGTTTTTCTGCCTAAATTCAGCGTACCTATTAATATTAATAGGTATAAATTCTACGAATTTATGTAAAAAACGCCCAACCTATTAGATTTAATAGGTATACAGAATTAGGTTTCCATAATAAAAATATCTGAGTATTTCGTTTTTGTGCGGATGCTACATATAAAAAGGAGTATTTTAATGCCGGGTGAAAATGAAAAAGTAGATACTGGTTCCAATTCCGCTGGCGCAGGCGGGCAGGAAGCAGTGACAGCCGGGGAATCCGGGAAACCCGCAGGACAGTCATTTGCGGTGTCCGAAGCCGAATGGACAGAACTTAAGGCAATGCTTGACAAGAGGTATAACGAGATCGCCTCACTGGTCAGGTATAACAAAACGAAAGATGATTCAATCCAGCGGCTGGGCGCGGAGATTCAAAAGTACCGCGAAGGGTTCGCCTATTCGGCGTTAAAGCCGTTTATAAATGCGCTTATCGCCCAGCGGGAAGACTGCCGCAAATCCCAGAGAGACGCAAAGCAGTTCGCGATTGACGAAGAAAAAGCGAAAAAGTATATTGACTTCCTTGTCTCCGGCGTAGAAGAGATGATTTCAAATCTTGGATTGGAGCGGGAAGGCGATTCAATCACCATAAACGGAAAGCCGCTTTCAGGGACAGTTCAGCCTAAAAAGATGCCGGAGCCAATCCCGGAAGAAGGAAAAGAAGACGACTCCCTTGTTTTAGCGAACGCCGACAGTATCAAAGGCACCGCCGAATTGATTGAGTACCTGAACAAGAGCGAAACCGCAATCAGAAACGCGGTTAAGGACAGAGCGGTCGCGGATAAAACAATTGCGGAATATATCGCGCTCTGTTCCAGGACCGACGCTGAGCATTATTTCGCCTTAGCGGCTCCGGTCGCGCGGGCGCTTTATATAATGAATGACAAAATCTCAGGCGCCAGCCGGAAAAACTCAGGCGCTTCAGGCGAAGAGGTTATTCAGTTCTATAATAAAATACTTAATTTTGTTATAAAGGAAACTGATGAGATTCTTGCCAATGCCGGAGTCGTTGCGGAAACAGCGGAAGGCGTTTTTGATACGCAGAAACACAAATTGCTTAAGGCAATTCCGACAGAAGATGAAAAACTCGACAGAACAATAGCGAATACATACACGGATTGTTACTCATTCGAAGGAAAGGTGATATATCAATCCAAAGTGGATGTTTATAAATTTCAATAATTTTTTTAAGGAGTAGTCACCGCTTAGCGGTGTTTCGATTAAAATCGCCGCTCACGCGGCTTAAAAAGGAGATTAAAATGGGAAAGAAAATTGGTATCGATTTAGGAACAACATACTCATGCGTAAGTTATGTTGATGAAAACGGAATTGTCAAAATTATTGACAACTCGGAAGGCGAGCAGACAACTCCGTCTGTTGTATTTTTTGCCGAGGGCGGCGAGGTTACAGTCGGCTCTACAGCCCGTTCCGAAGGCGGACTTACGCCTGAAAGACTTGTGGAACGCGTAAAGAATTTTATGGGCGATCCTAATTTCAGCATTACGCAGGATGGAACCGATTATTCGCCTTCCGCTGTATCCGCGTTGATACTTAAAAAACTTGTGCGTGACGCGCAATCATTCCTCGGCGGCGAAACAATCGACGGAGCTGTAATTACATGCCCAGCGTATTTCGGAGACGCCGCCCGCAGCGCCACAAAAACCGCCGGAGAAGCCGCAGGCTTAAATGTTCTGAAAATATTGGACGAGCCGACAGCGGCTGGGCTTTCATACGGTTATTCGCGTAAAGAAGATATGCAAAAAACAGTTTTAATTTACGACCTTGGCGGCGGTACTTTTGACTGTACTGTTTTAAAACTGGACTTTGCCGGCAGTTCTAAAAACATGGAGGTTATTACAACAGGCGGCGACCACCAGCTGGGCGGAAAGGATTGGGACGCAAAATTAGCCGAATATGTGCGCAGCGAGTTTGCACAGAAAACAGGCGCAAACTCAGACGAAATGGCGCAGGATCCTGAATCGCGCGCATGGTTTTCAGAGAATATTGAAAAAGCGAAAAAATTGCTCACAAGCAAGACCAGCACATCGCTGATGGTTTCTTACGCCGGCGATAAAGAAAAAATTGAAATAACGCAGGAAGCTTTTGACAACGTTACATCCGCGGAGCTTGAAAGAACAATCATGCTTATCAACGATATGTTAGCTCAGATCAACATGTCGATTAATAATGTCGACGAAATAATCCTTGTCGGCGGATCTACCAGAATGCCTCAGGTTCAGAAAAAACTTGAACAGGAATACGGAAAACCAATCAGTTCATACGAGCCGGATAAAGCCGTAGCGATGGGAGCTGCTCTTATCGCGGACGGCGCGAGCGTAGGAAGCGCATCAGGCGGCGGCGCTGCGGCAGGCGGCGGTTCAGGCGATGCGGGTACTCTTGCGATTAAAGGACGCAGCGGTGAAACGATTGAGATCATAGAAAAATGCACAAAGAGTTACGGTATTTTTTCTATTGGTCAGGATGACAAAGAGGTTATCGCGAATATTATCTATAAAAACGCGCCTAAGCCGACACGTGAAGAGCGCGGGTTTGGAACGCAGGTTGCGAATCAATCAGGTCTTGAGCTGCGCGTATTTGAGAATACCAGCCTTGACCCGAATGTCGCGCCCGAAGACAGCGAAGAAATGTATGAAAAATGCGAATGTGAATTAACCGGCGGTCTGCCGAAAGGAGCTCCGATTAAAATCGCGTTTGATATAGACGGCAACGGAGAATTAACCTTAACCGCCGTAGATGTGACAAATAATAAAACTTATACATTTAAGCCTGTTCGTATCGGCGGCGACGCTGATAATGTCGGTATGGCTAACGTTAAAACCATGAAATTAACGGAGTAGGCAGTAAGGTAAACCTGAATAATGTGGGCTGGGGAATATATTAATGGGTATTAACGTAGGTATTGATCTTGGAACTACTTATTCGGCTGTGGCTGTTTTTGACGACGCAGCCGGAGAAGTAAAAATACTTAAAAACTCCGATGACAAAACATGTATGCCGTCCGTTACTCATATCGAAAAGGGAAAGGTAACGATCGGCGAAGAGGCGAAACAGTTTCAGGCGGCAGGCGATTTAAACGCCGCCGCTTTTTACAAAAGCATGATGGGCGAAAAAGGTTATTCACTCTACCTTGACGGCAAAGAATATACGCCTGAGGATTTGTCGGGAATCTACCTTAAAGAATTAATACGCGATGTCTCCAAACACAATCATGTTGAAATAAGCGCGGCTGTTATAACGTGCCCCGCTTATTTCAACGAAGCGCAGCGCAACGCTACGCTCAACGCCGGAAAGAAAGCCGGTTTAAAAGTTTTAAAAATTATTAACGAACCTACCGCCGCCATTATCGCCTACGGGCTTACAGGCTCGGGAAAAAAGAATGTAATGGTCTACGATCTTGGAGGCGGCACTTTCGACGTTACGATCGCCGAAGTGGACGGTCAGAGCGTAAAGGTTATATCAACTAACGGGAATCACCAGCTCGGCGGGAAAGACTGGGATAACGCAATCTGCGAATATTTAAAAGAGCGTTTTTTTGAAGAGTTTAACGTTAATATCGAAGACAACATGGAAGATTTTTATCAGCTTAAAGTTCAATGCGAGGATATAAAAAAAAGACTTACCAATCTTAGCACCGTAACGGCGGTTGTTCAGAGTCATGGTAATACCGGAAGATATGAAGTTACGCGCGAGTTTTTCGATAACGCGACGCTGAGCCTTTTGAACGCGACAATCCTTTTGGTCGGAATGTGTTTCAAAGAGATTGGCGGGGGATTTTCATGGAAGAATCTGAACGAAGTTGTTTTGGTCGGCGGTTCCACAAGGATGCCGCAGGTAAAAGAATTTGTCCGCCGCGAATTTGGCAGAGACCCTGTAACTAAAAATATTGATGTAGATACCATTGTCGCGGCTGGAGCCGCGATGCAGGCTAAACTTTGCGTTGAGAATAAGCTTGTATTGGGAGGAAAATCGGGAGGCGCAGGCGGGAAAGGCATGCTTGTTTTAACAGGCGATTCCATACACGATATTACGTCGCACGGTCTTGGAATGCTGGCTTTCACCAAAGATGAAACGGCTATAATTAACAGTATCATTATAGAAAAAAACAGTCCTTTAGATAAAAAATTCGGACGAGACTACGCTTTCGGCGGCGAAGAAATGGATGTTTATGTTTTGCAGGGCGAAGTCAGCGAGCCGCGCGACTGCACTCTTCTTTATAAATATCAGGTAACAGGTTTCTCCAGAGGTGGAAAAACGGAGTTTACGCTTTTCTTTGAATACAATCAGGACGGCGTAGTTGATGTAACAGCCAAAACAAAAGACGGAAGCGTTTTAAAAATAACCAAATCCGAAGTAACGGAATCCATTGATGATATAATTAACAGATTAATCAGAGAAAGGGAAGAACAGAAAAAACGTTCTCTTGAGTTTGAGGTTATGTTCGTTGTCGATACTTCAGGTTCGATGTACGACGAGCCGATCGAAAGGGCAAGGCAGGCATGCAAAGATTTCGTAAGCGAGATTGATTTAAATTACGCGAAAGTTACGGTTGTGGATTTCGCGGATACGAGTAAATTCGCCTGCAAGTCGGAGAGTAACGCGGGCGCGATTAACAAGGTAATCAACAATTTAGGTTTAAACGGCTGCGGAGGCGGCACAGGCGCGTCTCCCTTAACGGACAGCAGCGGTTATTTTTTATCAAAGAAAGGAACCCGCGTCATTATTGTTTTAACGGACGGCGTGTGGTCGGAACAGGCGCGCGAACAGCAGGCAGCCCAAAAACTTAAAAGCAACGATGTCAGAATTTACGCTGTCGGTTTGGGAGACGCGGACGAAGCGTTTTTACGCGCTCTCGCCTCTGATTCATCAGGAGCGAGAAAAATAGATTTAAGCAAATTAAGCCAGACTTTCGTTGAAATAGCCGGCAGTATTGCTACGGAAATATAAGGGAGTAAAAATATGCCAGATTCAAGAACGACAGAACAACTTAATAATCCCGAGTATAACTATTATATAGCGTTCAAGGTAGACCCCGGCGAAAAAGACGGCAACAAGATTATCGAAACGGTAAATCTTAACAAAAACAGTTTTACTCAGGGAACTCCCGTTCAGCGTGAACTGATTACGCTGTTAAAAGAAATATTGGAAATAATGGGAGATTCGGCTTTACGCGCGAAAGAGCTGCAAAATGCCAAGGCTTTAATGTTAAAAAACGGCGCGAAGATGATCGCTGTTATCGCGAGCGGAAAAGGCGTGTTGTATAAAAGCGACATTAAAAAAATTACCGACGCGAACGGCAAATGGTTTACAGCAGATGAATTGGAAAAAGAAGTAGCCTATCTTGAAAAACAGAATGTAAAAATTATAAATGATACGGCGGGAAACTATAAATTCGCGGATTATATCAAGGCGGAGGAAAAAATAAAAAACGCTTATGACAGCTCAAAAAAAGATTTATACGATTTCCTTGATGTAAAGGATAAAACGTCTCCTGTAAGCGTATTAAATAAAGCTACTGATGATAAATTCGCCGAATGGGGAAAGAAAAAAACAGACGGTAAAAAAACTGCGGCAAACGACGCTCTTGGCATCGCGCGTACCGTTTTTAAAGATGAAAATACAAGAAAGAATTATGACGTCTATCTTGCTACGAGAGAATGCGTTTGGGAAGATTTCGCGATAAGAAAGAACGCGGGTATGCTTGTGCTTGAGCTTAAAGAAATGCTTGGATATTCAGAGAAGGCAAAAGTAGCGCTTAATACCAAAGACGCGGATTTTATAGAGAAACTTTTGGCTGAAGGGCTTAATTATTTCCGTATTACAGTCGCCGGCGGCGATGAAAGCGGCGTAAATCTGGAGAACTGCCCAAAGTGTAACAGGGCTTACGCCGCGAATAATAACCCGAAAGCATGTCCGCATTGCCATGAGCCGTTTGAGATATTATGCTGGAACTGCGGCGGGAAAGCGCCTAACACGGAAAAAAACAGGACATGCCCGTCGTGTTTAGCGAGCAAAGATCACAGCGCGCGCTTTGACGTAATCGTTAAAAAAATCGACACCTTGCTTGTTCAGCCGAGCGTTTCCATAACTGATGTGCAGACAGAACTTAATAACCTTAAAAACATTTTACCCGATTACAACAAGGTTGCGTCGTCGAAGCTGGCGAAAAAAGCCGCTGAATATCAGGATAGAATTGATAAAAAGGTTAAAGAAGAAGAGACTGTCGGCAAGACATACAAAGACGAATACGAAAAAGTACAGGAGCTTGTTAACTTAAAAAAATATTTTACGGCGTCAGGCGCGGCATCCGCGCTTAAAAATAAATATCCTGTTTATAACGCTCAAAGGACGGACGCGCTTTGCGCTACCATTAATTCGGTTATATCGCGCGTAAAACAGCATGCCGAAAAGGCAAAAACATTTTCCGCCGCCAACAATGAAGACGCCGCTGTCGGCGAGATCGCGTCCGCGCTTGATTTGGCTTCGGACTATGTTGAGGCAAAGCAGATATTGTCAAAGTTCCTGCCGCAGACGCCGCAAAGCGTAAATGCCGCTGTTAAAGAAAACGCGGCTCTTGTTTCATGGAATGTGAGCAAGCAGCAAAAACTTGTGACGTATACTGTTATCCGCAAGAACGGTTCAAAACCGACGTCAACGGAAGACGGCACTGTAGTCGCAAGCGATCTTAGCATTAACTTTTTTGAAGATAAATCAATAGTTTCGGACACGCCCTATTTTTACGGCGTTTTTTCTTCAAGACTCGGGGTGAACTCATCGATAGCGGCTTCCTCTGCGTCTATTACCACCTATTTTGAAGTGGCGAATATCAGGCAGGAGATTGTATCCGGGAAAATCGTGGTTAAGTGGGAAGCGCCGTTAAATGTAAGCGAAGTTGAAGTAATCAGAAAAAAAGGACTTGTGCCGCCGACGGGAGCGTCGGACGGTCAGAAAATTTCCGTTAAAGGCAATGAATCGTTCGAGGACGGCGATTTTGACAAAGCCGGAAACGGTTATTTGTTTATCTGCGTTTACAAAAGCAGTCAGGGCACAAACCGTTCCAAAGGCATTACGCGCACATTTAAAGTATACGAAGAGTTAAAGCCGCTTTCAGGCATAAAGATAGATCAGGCTACAACGACATCTTTTACGTTATACTGCGATAAAACCGCTGCCGGCAAGAGGAGCATTTATTACAGCCCCCAGGAAATCAACTGCGAGTTCGGAAAGACATTGCAGGTTGCCGAATTCAGAAATTTTAACAAAAGCGTAAACGAAGCCAGTCTGCTTGTAGCGGATGACTGCACCGCGTCTTTTAACCTGCCGCCCGATAAAGTATATTTTGTGTATCCTGTTGTCTGCAATGAACAGCTTTTAATAGTTTCTAAACCTGTAATGCTTAACACCATGATAGGCGTCTCTAAAATCAATTTTACGGAATCAAGCACAGAAGTTGTAATAACAGGTCAGCCTCATACTTACGCGAAAATGATTATCGCAAAGGTGAGCAATTCGGCGTTCCCGCAGTCGTTAACGTCAAGCGGAGACAAAATTTCAGTATCAATCGCGGACTTTAACAAAGACGGACTTAAAATCAAGTTAAAAGCGAACGAAGACAGCTACATTACAATCTTCGCGGAGACGGAAAACGATAATTTAAAATCTACTACCTGCGGCGTGCCTTTAAAAACCGTAATAACATTAAAGGAAAAAGCGACCGTTATGTATGCGATGAGTTTTTCAATTTCTCCGAAAAGCACATTCCCCATAAAAATCGAATTTAAATCCGATACCCCCGCGGAAGTCCCGGAACTCATGGTTGTAAAGGGAAGTCCGCGTCCGTTAACCAAAAACGACGGGCAGTTGGTAGACAGAGCTCCAGCCATTAAATTAAAAAAAGGAATATTCGGAGGCGGGTATACGGGAAGCGTTACGATAAAGTCAGGTCCTGTCGCGGTTAATACAAAATTTGCCATTTTCCCTTCGGCGGAAAATAAATTAATTACTTTTAAAGAAGTAAAGAGCATATAAAAAGGAGAGGAAAATGAGTAACGGGAAATTTACTTGTCCGTATTGTTACGGCGAACACAGCGTGGCAGACTGCAGCATGAAATGTTCGTATAACGTCAGCGGAGATGCGAGTAAAAAATGCAAATTTGACGTTGTAAAATATGACGATAATCTGGGATATGACTGGATTCCGCAGGCGAGCAAAAAGAAATGTCTGGCATGCAAGGAAGCTGCGAAACAGATTTTCTGCAATGAAATCGCGAACAAAGAAATTCCGATTGAATTTTTATCAATGAAGAGTTTTTCAATCGCTCTTTTGGGAGCGAAAGCGTCCGGCAAATCAAACTACATCGGCGTACTAATCAACGAAATACGGAAGAAAATGACAAGTCCGTTTAACTGCTCCCTTTCAATGACATGCAGCAAGGAGTCAAAAGACGCTTATGATGAATATTACTACCGTCCGCTGTTTACCGCAGGACGCACCGTTCAGGCAACTGACGCCGGAGTAGAAGTGCCGCCTCTTATTTTCCCGCTGAGATTTATGGACAAAAAAAATAAAATTGTTAATATGGCGGCGTTAACTTTTTATGATACAGCCGGTGAAAATTTGGACGACAAGGATGTAATGAAAAGATTTAACAAATATATCAGAAACGCCAAAGGAATCGTTCTGCTTCTGGATCCGCTTCAGGTTCCGAATATAAGAGATAAACTTACAGCCAACGGATTTAAAGGTCTTCCCGCGCAAAATACGGAAATCTACAGCGTACTGAGCATTATTATCGACGTAATTAGAGGATATATGGGCACAGACAAAAGCGCCGCAAAAGGTCAGATTAAAATTCCGCTTGCGCTTGTTTTTACAAAAATAGACGTACTGGATGAATTCAATCTTTTACCGGAAGGAAGCTGCCTGAGAGATGAGTCGGATCATATTAACCGCGGCGCTTTTATGCAGCCCGACTTTGAAAATACAAACATAGAAATGAAAGATTTAATCGATAACTGGCTTGACGCTGAATTAATCCAGCTGATAAGACAGTTTGAAGAGCATTCGTTCTTCGGCGTAACCGCGTTAGGCGGCAATCCTAACGGCTCGGCGATTGACAGCAAAGGAATTCGCCCGCGCCGTGTCCTGGATCCGTTTTTGTGGCTTCTGGCAAAAAATAAAATAGTAAGCACATTGAAAAAGTAGGAGGTAAAAAGTGCATTATCTAATTCTTCTTGGCATAGTTATTTTAATTATTTACGGAATAATTAAGCTGATAATATTCCTTGCTCCGTTTATCGCGATCGGACTTCTTATTGTTCTTGGAGTCGGCTGCGCTATAGGCGTTATGGTGGGAGTTTTTTACGGCGTTAAAGGCTATATAGTCTCAATGGTTGAAAACATTGAGAACAAGCCTTTTAAGGTTTTAATGATGGTTATTACATCCGTTATTATTTTATTGCTTTTATACTATTTAGTTGCCATCGGCATCCATATGGTAGGACTTTTCAAATAAAGAAGGAAGAAATATGAAACATCCACAACCTGCTAAATACAGTTACTTTTTTCACGGCGGATTTGTTGAATTAAACAGGGTTATTATCGGAGCGTTCGAGCAATGCGGCGACATTATTGTAAGAAGCAAAGACGGCTTGGTAGATACATTCGACAATATAAAAGACGGTTTTTCTGACGGATTCTTCACCGGATTGTTAAAATTTATACCGAATCTTTTTATGCTTGGTTTTTATTTTTTCAGGCTTATTTTATGTTCTGTTATAACTCCGGCAATCTGCATTTTTATCGCAATATTTCAAATAACAATACTGCTGGCCTTCTTTTTAACGGCGATATGGTTCTTTTTGGTTATTATTTTGATTGACTGGCTGTATTGCTCCATTAACTCGATTGCGAACCACTGCCCGCGCTGTCAGAAACATTTTTATATGCCTGAATACATTTGCCCGTGCGGCAATAAGCATGACAGGCTGCGCCCCGGCATTTACGGCATTTTAAAAAGAAAATGCAGATGCGGCAATAAACTGCCTACCACTTTCTTAAACGGACGGCAAAAGCTGAATGCCCAGTGTCCTTTCTGCGGCAACAATGTTAAGGACGGCGGCTTGCAGGCGTCATGGTGTATTCCGGTTGTCGGCGGTCCAAGTTCAGGCAAAACTTGTTACATAAACATGACGATGATGTCGCTCGAAAAAAATGCCCGCTCAAAATACAACATGAACTTTGTTTATGAAAATAACGGACTTGATGAATATCAGGAAAACTCGGATCGTCTTTCGAAAGGGTATGTGCCGGAAAAAACAACGGATCACAGGCTCAGATATTATCAGTTTTCGCTTACGCCAAAAGGAGCGACAAAACAGCTCATTTCGCTTTGCGACGTCGCGGGAGAACTTTTTGACATTAACTCAGGCGGCGGCGGAGACACGATAAACACGCAAATCGGTTTTAGATTCGCGAACTCGTTTATTTTGATAGTCGATCCGCTCGCCATTCCCGATTACCGCGATGAGGTTGCCAAAGCGACTCAATTAAACGGATACAAAGGCAGCGCTCAGCGTCTTGATGAAATGGTCGAAACATTCGTGCGAACGCTTCAGAATATGTTCAGTATAAAAGCGAACGCCATGCTTAAGACCGACGTAGCAGTTGTGTTTACAAAAACCGACATACCGGGACTCGATCAAAAAATCGGCGAAGGCGCAGTTCTTAAAAAAGCGCCGAGTTTGGATCAAAAAACAAAGTATCGCATTAAAAATGAGTTATGCGAAAAATTCTTGCGCGATTACAACGAGGAAAACTTTTTAAGGAATTTAAAATCGCGTTTCAGAAGCATCCAGTTCTTTACCTGCAGCGCGCTCGGGCATGTGGAAAACGGAACGCAGTTTGCGCCTGCCAATGTAGAAGAGCCTTTTTTCTGGCTTGTAACCAAGACGAGCAAGGTTATTAAAAATACGGTTAAATAATCGTTTTACAAGGAGACGCCTGTATGATAATGCTTTTAATTCTTATTTTTGTTGTTCCCTACGTTCTTGGAGGTTCATTTCAGGCGTTCTTTTTAGGAGGTCTTATCGGTTTCCCTGTCGGCGTTTATGACGGTTTTAAAAACTATTTCTTGTCAATAAAGGAAAATATTACCAATAAAAAATTAAGAATAGCGATGATGGTCATTACGGTTGCCGTCGCCGCGCTTCTTTTGGCGGCTGTAGTTGCCTTATTTTATAATAAAGGTTGAAGAAACAGATGAATAAAAAACACGCGCAGCCGGCTGAATTAAGTTATTTCTTTCTCGGAGGATTTGTCGAAATACGGAATGTTGTTTTGGGCGCGTTCAAACATTGCGGCGAATCCCTGAAAAAAAACCGACAGGGATTAAAAACCTCGTGGGCAAATCTAAATTTAATAGATACAGTTGCCAGCATTATCAGCCTTGAAGTATTCGAAATGATAAAGGCAATGTTTAAAGTCGGCTGGTCTTTAATTAAATTGGGATTCTATGTGGCAAGGCTTGTTTTTTCGGCTATTGTTACGCCGATAATTTGCGCCGTTATCACGCTTATTCAGGTATTAATACTGCTTACAATGTTTTTGTTTTCTACGATATTCTTCGCGGTGATTATTCTGATAGACAGAATATACTGTTCCGTGAATTCAATCGCGAACCATTGTCCGTTCTGCCAGAAACATTATTACATGCCCCAGTATGTCTGCTCATGCGGCAATAAACATTCAAGGCTTCGTCCCGGCGTTTACGGTATTTTAAAAAGAAAATGCAACTGCGGCGCTTTACTGCCCACGACATTTTTAAACGGAAGGCAGAAACTGGACGCCCAATGCCCGTTCTGCGGAAATAATGTCAAAGGCGGAGGACTGCAGGCGTCATGGTGCATTCCGGTTGTCGGCGGACCGAGTTCCGGTAAAACAGTTTACATAAACATGACGATGATGTCGCTCGAAAAAAATTCCATGTCCATGTACGGTTTGCCTTTTGTATACGAGGATAACGGACTTGACGAATATAAAGAAATTTCCGGGCGTCTTTTAAAAGGATATTTGCCCGATAAAACAACGGATCACAGGCTTAGGTATTATCAGTTTTCTTTAACTCCGCCGGGAGCGACAAAGCAGCTTATTTCGCTTTGCGACGTCGCAGGAGAGCTTTTTGACATTAATTCGGGAGGCGTTCAGATAAACGCGCAGATTGGTTTCAGGTTCGCGAATTCATTTATCATGGTTATCGATCCGCTCGCGATTCCGAGTTACCGCGAAGAGGTGTCAGGGACAACGCAATTACAGGGTTATAAAGCCAGCGCCCAGAGTCTGGACGAAATGGTGGATATGTTCGTCAGAACGCTTCAGAATATGTTCAGCATCAAGGCAAACGCCATGTTAAAATCAGATGTAGCCGTCGTTTTCACGAAAGTTGATATACCGGGATTAGAGGAAAAAATCGGCGAAAGCGCTGTGCTTAAAAAAACGAAAGGAAGCGACATGAAGGAGCGGTGTCAGACAAGGAATAAATTATGCGAGCAGTTTTTGCGCGAATACAACGAAGAAAATTTCCTGTTGAATTTAAAATCGCGCTTTAAGAGCATACAGTTTTTTACATGCAGTGCGCTTGGGCATGTGCAGAACGGAGAACAGTTTACGGCATCGAATGTGGAAGAGCCGTTCTATTGGCTTGTGAAAAAGAAAAGCAAAGTAATCAGTAAAGTATTAAAATGAAATTTTATTGGATGGAGGAGTAAGAAGATGAAAGTAAGTCAGTATATTTATACCGCCTGCGGTAAGGATAGGAACGGAGCGTTCAGCGTTTTTTCTAAATCAAAAGATATTACAGACGAAGAAAGCTCGGAAATCCGCGAGATTATGATGTACAAATCGCCTCCGGGATTGTCATTTGAGCCGACAGATCAGGAAATAGAAGAGAAGTTTCCCAAAAAGTTCGGATATTTTCTGCTTACATCAGGACGCGCGTGTCTGGCGCAGGTGTGTTATGTAGGGCGCGTTTACAGCGACCTTGACACAAGATGGGGCAACTATATCATTCACGCGTTCGTCTTCAAAAAGAAGCCGGATTTTTCTCCGTACAGTTTTATAGAGCACGAGATTTTTAAGAAGGGTTTAACGAAAAAGGAATGGCACGATGATCCCATCCCGGATGATTTGCCGCAGATTGATATTCCCGATAACGGAAGTATGCTGTCGGCTGGCGATATCTCGTCTTTCTTTAATAATGAAGAGCGCTGGAACAAATTGGCGGCATTGATTGAATCAGCCATCAGCGCGACACCGGAGAACAGCCTTAATTTTAATGACGACCATAAAAACTGCAAATACTGGATTAAGGCATTAAGCCTTTGTCTGCCTAAAGAAATGCAGAACAATACAAGCCTTTGCTCACATTTTACAAATACGATCGTTCCCGGAAACGTTTCGTCGCGCGTTCTGATAAGAATAAACAGGCCTGAAAGCGGGCAGTACAGTTATCCGCAGGAAGCGCAGAGAGGGAATTTCGCGTTCGATTTTATTAAAAATATCACCCCTTCCAATTTGAGTCCTAAAAAGTACGCGCAGACTATCGTTAAGTTAACCAAGGCAGGACCGTTCGAAGCAATTAAGTTTGTAGACAGCATTAATAAGGTTATGAGCGAATATAAGGTTAACATTAACGAAGCGTCCGATTTAATTAATCTTCATAAAGAAGACTATTCTGAATTTGATAATGTTGAAAATTTCTATGACACTATTATGCTTGCGGATCGCGCGGGTTATGAAACAAAATCAATCGCGGAAAAATTGACAGCCAAAAAACACAGTTTTAGTTTTAATTCGCAGCAGCAGTTAAGCGTTTACGCTTTCGTTTACAAAAATATTTCCTCGATAAACACAAGAGTCAGCATTATAAAAATTATTTTAAGCAATGCCGACAAACTTGGCATTAGTTCAAGCGGCGCCGTTGTTTTGCGTGATGAGCTAAAATCGAAAGCCGGTTTTATTTTCGAGAATTATTATGATTATTTAAAATCGGAAAAAGGGTTAACCGATTATATTACGCAGAACAGCGGTTCCTTCGCGAAACTGTTTGTAGCTTTTGATCATCTTGCCGGACTTCCGGCTCTTAAAAGCGCATGTCAGGCTAAAAAATTTAGCGGAACGGAAGAAACTCAAGCCTGCAAAAGCATTATGGAGTCCGCTTTTAAAAGAAATTCATCGCAGGATCTTGACATACTGATTAAGTCGGCGGATTCAAATGTCAGCGGGCTTGGAATAGAATGGCTTTGCATAATTGTTAAAAATTCAATGAGCGCCAAACCGGCGAGCGTTCAGTTCGCGTTTGAAATACTCCGCCGCCTGCAGCCGAAAAAAGAATCCGCTTATGAATATTTGCTGTATCTTATAAAAAACTCTTCGGGTCAGGAAGAATTTATCAAAATGTATGTTAACGCGGAAAAAGATAATAAGGAATTCTTTACGCGGTTTGAAAATGACAATAAAACCGATCCGTTAATAAAAGATTTCGCCGTTAAGAAAGACGCTTACAGTTTTACTTATCAGACGCTTTCTGTTCAGGCTTTAAAAGACTATTTTAATAAATATTATGTTAAAGGCGCGGATTCAGGACTCTTTGTAAAACGGCTGAACGAATATATAAGATCGATTCAGCCTGAGAAAAAAGCGAACGAATGTATCGCCCTTATGGACGCGTTTAAATTCCCGCCGGAAGCGGAAAAATATTCCTCTCCTGTTATCACAGCGATTCTGGACGCTGTTTTCTCATTGCCGTATGAAGAGATATGGAAGTTAATGAAAAAACAGGAAATCTCAGACAAACTGACGGAAGCGTATAACAAAGCCGCAAAAGAGTCCAATAATCTAAAACAGGATACGGTGGATAAGATAAACGTAGTCCGATACGGTAAAATAATTGAAAAATATGATTTTAAAACATCAAATGACATTCTTACGGCATTCTACAGCAAAACGCAGACGGACTATGACGATTTATCGGCGATTGTTAATAAAATAGATTCAAAAAATAATTTTAAAATATTGATCGATAATCATTTCGCTCCTGTTGTTAATTTATTAATATTTGGAGCGACGATAGGCAAGAATTTTGACTACGAGGGAATTCTGGAAAAAGCGTTCGGTAAAATTATTGAAAAAGGAGCCGTAGAGGAGCTTGTAAAAAATGTTGATTACGGAGTAAGCAAGTCAAAAGCGAAAACAGTTGAATTTATTCTGTTTCTTTTCAGAAAACATTTAGCGTCTTCAAATAAGCCGTTGGATAAAAAACTCGGCGATATCGCGGAAAAATACTTTGAAACAATATCGCAGGGCGAGCGTAAAAAAAGGTTTGCTGAATTGCTGGACAAAGCGGATGAAAAAGAAAAGAAACCGTTTATGGAATTCTTTGAAGAATTTAATAAAAAGCATAAAACCGGCTTTTTTGACATATTCAAAAAGAAATAGCGTTTTAAATGCGTAAATATAATTTATATAGGAGGAAAATAAATTAAATGAGTAGAAATAATATGGCGCCGTTGATTATCACTGCGGTTATAAGCGTGGCTTTATGGGGTTTTGGCTTAACTACAGGCTTTATAGAAAAAGCGGTGGTTTTCGGGTATAACATGACAGGCGGTTTGTTTTCTGAAAGCCAAAAATCGCTGGTTATAGATGAAACTGAAACGGAAATTGTATACGGCAAATATACATATAAACTTTTAAACAGCGTTGTCATTCACGATCAGGTTACTTCAATCGCGGATAAAGCGTTTAAGGGAAACAGATTAACAAGTATCACTATCGGAAAAGACGTTGAGATGGGAAGGGATTCGTTTGGTTATGGTTTTGAGAATATTTATAACACGAATAACAAAGAACCGGGAACTTATACAAGAGAAAATACCAAAACAAGTTCGTGGCTAATCTGGCATGGAGATTTTTGCTATGATGTTGTCGGTTATGAAATAAGAATTTTAAACTACAAGGGAGATGAAACGGCGGTTATCCCTGATAATATCTTTGGAAGATCTGTTACGAACATTGCGGAAGGCTCGTTCAGGAATAAAATGCTTACAGGCGTAACAATACCGAATACTGTTGTTCTTATAGGAAAAAACGCGTTCGATGAAAATTATTTAACAAGAGTAGTAATACCCAACAGCGTAACTACAGTCGGAGATAACGCGTTTTGCTGCAATCAGCTGACAAATTTAACTATTGGCACAAGAGTCGAAGCTATCGGAAACGCCGCATTCTCGGAAGGAAATTTAGGAACAGGCAAGCTTACAGGCGTCTTTATACCCAATAGCGTTAAAAGTATCGGGTACAACGCTTTTAACGGACAGCCGTTAACAAGGGTCAGTATCGGAGCCAATGTAGTGCTTGGTTCTACGGACGATGGTCAGACAGGCGTTCTGGGACGCGCTACAGGCTTTAATACCGCGTATTCGAATAATGACAGAAGAGCGTCGGTATTTTCCAGGTCGAACGCTCAAAGCACCTCATGGTCGAGGACCGCGCGGTAGAACCCTGTAAATAAGAAAGAGGGAAACTTCCCAAAAAACCTTAAAATGTGCCGGAATTTCGCCGATGATTTATAAGAATAACTGTAAATTCATGTAAATTTCGGTTAGAATCGAATTGGGGAGGTTTTTGGAATGTCAGATGTAGAACTTGACGATATAGAGGGCGGTGATGCTCCTGAAGCAGGCGGCGGCTCCAAGAAAAAGAGCGGCGGTCTTGGTAACTTACTTCCGACTATATTAAAGTTTGTGGCAATCGGCCTTGGCGCGTTGGTGTTTATAGTAACTGTCACAATTATTACCGTTAATATAATGAATAAAGGCGGCAAGAGCCAGACCGTAATCGCGGATCCTTCTTCGCCGTATGTCGGTAAAAGACCGGAATATAACTTTTACGATTCTATAGGTTCAATTCAGGTAAGAACAAGGGATGTCCCTGTCAGTTCCAATGTTACCGTAGAAATGATAATAGGGTATGATTTAGGCGATCAATTGGCGGCCGCGGAGTTCACAAGCAGAAGATTCGAGCTGCGCGATTTTGTCCGGCGTTATTTTGCCGGGAAATATGCCTCGGAGCTTGCCCCTGAAAAAGAAGAAGAGCTGAAAGCCGAAATTCGCGAAGTTCTGAACACCCGTTTCCTTGACACCGCAAGAGCGCGGATAATTCTTTTTAACAGATTGGATGTAATGGAAAATTACTAATGTAGGAAACCGCTTGCGGTTTTTTACATACTCTTGTCAAGAGTGCCGGATATGTTTACTATGGAGATATTATGACAGAAGTTCTGTCCCAGGATGAGATAGACCAGCTATTAACCGCGATAAACGCAGGTGATACCGAGCCTGAAGATTTCAGACCTGCCGCCGATAGCCGGAAAATCAAGATTTATGACTTTAAACGTCCCGATAAATTCTCCAAAGAACAGATCCGCACCGTGTCGATTATGCATGAAACTTTTGCCCGTCTTACCACAACATCGCTTTCCGCGCAGCTTCGCAGTATGGTTCATGTGCATGTCGCTTCCGTAGATCAGTTGACATACGAAGAATTTATCCGCTCCATACCGACTCCCACAACGCTTGCGATTATCAACATGGACCCCCTTAAGGGCAACGCCATTCTCGAAATAGACCCTGCCATCACCTTTTCAATAATCGACCGCCTCTTCGGCGGCACAGGCGAAGGCACCAAATCGCAGCATGAATTAACGGACATCGAACAGTCCGTTATGGAAGGCATCATAGTCCGTATTTTAGGAAATATGCGCGAAGCGTGGACAACGGTTATCGACCTTCGCCCGCGCCTTGGACAGATTGACACCAATCCGCAGTTTGCGCAAATCGTTCCCCCAACGGAAATGGTCGTTCTTGTAACTCTGGAAACCAAAGTAGGCGATGTAGAAGGCATGATGAACTTCTGTATCCCGTACTTAACGATAGAACCTATCATCGGCAAATTATCAGCCCAGTTCTGGTATTCATCGGTGCGCAGAAATGCGACAACAGAAAACCTCAATGTTCTAAAGGATAAGCTCTCAACAGTCGATGTTAATGTAACGGCCGAAATCGGCAAGATCAATGTCCCTGTCCGGGATGTTCTTGCCTTGCAGATTGGGGATGTAATACGGCTTTATAACACCCGCCTTGGCGATCCCTATTCTCTGAACATCGGCTCACGCAGGAAGTTTTTGTGCCGCCCCGGCATTATCGGGAAGAAAATAGCGGTGCAGATAACTCAAAAGATTGACGAGCTGGGTCATGAAGAATTTGAAGAGCTCGTGTCTGAAGGAGACGAATTATGATGAGCGACGGCGCCCTTTCACAGGATGAGATTGATGCTTTATTATCTGGCGTAGATTCATCGTCAGGCGGCGGCGCTCCTGCCGCGACAATGTCAGCTCCCGCAGGCGGAGGTCATGCGAATTTCAATAAAAGCGCTCTTGAACAGTTCTTTTCGTCCACTACAAACGCTCTTTCCGCGAATCTTGCGGCTTTAACCAGCGCTCCTGTAACTCTTGCAGGACCCGAAGTTGAGTCCAACAACCGCGACGGTTTCATGGCGGCTCTTCCAAGCATGGTAACGGTCATTCAGGCGAATTATACGTCCGGTTTCCCCGGTGAGCATCTTTTTATTGTTCCAGAAGAAACGGCGAAAGCAATTGCCGCCAAAATGACCAACGAAGATGACATTCAATTAGATGATATGGCAATGTCAGTTATCGGCGAAGCGGTTTCCCAGATGGTTGGAACCCAGATTACAGCCATGACCGACAAAACCGGAAATAAATCAATAGCCGCCGCGTCTCCTACAGCCGCGAATATGCCCAAAGCGACTGCTCCTCTTCCTGCCGGTGATTTCGCGGTAATGAGCTACAGTCTTGACCTGGGCGACGGACCCGGAAATCAAATTTGGGAAATACTCGGTCCTTCTGTCGCCGCGGATATATCAAACAGTTTGAGCGGCGGCGGGCACGGCAAAGCGGCTCAGGCAGCTCATCCGAACATGGGAATGCAAGGCGGCGGCATGCAAATGCAGGGAATGGGAATGCACGGCGGCATGCAGATGCCGGGTATGGGAATGCAAGGTATGGGAGGCATGGGTATGGATATGAGCCAAATGGGGGGGATGATGGGAGGAATGATGGGAGGCGGAATGCCGAACATGGGACCGACCAATGTGTCGCCTGTTCAGTTCCCCAACCTGATGCAGCCGCGTCTTGGTCCTCACGAAGCGGGCAACATCGGTTTGATTATGGACGTCTCCATGGAGATGACCGTAGAACTCGGACGCACCAGAAAACTTATCAAGGAAATCCTTGGAATGGGCGAAGGCACAATTATAGAGCTGGACAAACTTGCCGGCGAGCCTGTCGACATTCTTGTTAATCATAAACTTATCGCAAAAGGCGAAGTTGTAGTTATTGATGAAAACTTCGGCGTGCGCGTAACCGAGATTGTGTCTCCGATGGAACGCATTAACGACATGGGATACAATTAATATATAAGCGACATTAGCGGTTATTTTACAAGCCTGATCGTGCGGTCAGGCTTTTTTTTAATTAATCGCAAACGGAGATGACGGCTTCTCTCTTAAATTTTCCTGGCTTCTAAGACCGTGGATAATCCAGTTTAATAATGCGGTGATGCGGTAGTTCATGTTTGACGGCAGGTTCATCCTGTTTACGATAAAGCCCGGCAGATAAAGCCCGGACATCCCGTATATAACAACTCCTTCTTTAACAGGTTCAACATAAATTACCGCTGAAAATTTTTCCGCCTTCATAACTTTGAAAATCGTATAATTTACATCTCTGAAGTTGGTCATGCTGTATGTTATGCCGTATAAACCGGGCGTTATATCTCCCTGAAGAAAAATCTCCCCGATGGTTGTGTCAGTAAAACGAAGATACATTCTTTCCGAATAGGGAAGAGTGTCCGCCGGAGCCGGATCGGGAATCGGTTTTCTGTTTTTGGCGCTTTCAAGACGTGTTGTATCCTTAAAAACCTGATATTGGCTGTTTCTGTACGGAATAGTCTGATCTTTAATAAGGCTGATTCCGCTCATCGCGTTATAAGCGTCCAGCATATCCAGTTCTCTTTTATCGTATGGAATCAAAACAAGCGCTTCAACTACATGAGAAGGTTTTTTATCCATAACAAAATCGATAAGATTTATTCCCGAATTTTCAGCCGGTAAAAACATCGGCGGTTCGTCTTTCTCAAACGCATGCCTGAGTCCGGTTGCGGTTCTTGCGTTTCTTTTTTGTGTTCGCGTAAGACCGGGGAAAATTTCATCGAAAGACCGCGGCTCAATGATGAGGGGAGGGACTTCATAAACCATGCCGGCTGTCTCGAAAAGCATAAGGTCGTCCCAGTCATCATAAAAAGGATCTTCGTCTTTTTTAGTCTCTTCTTTGGATACAGCGGACGCGGGCTCCTGCGCAGGCAGGTTTTCTTTTTCGGCATCCGCTTTCTGCACGAGCGTATTTTCCTCTTCCGCAAGCAAGTCATTTAACTCAGGGTTTTGCTCATTGGCGGCTGGTTCAGCCGATACGGAGAATTCATCCGGGGCGGGTTCTATATCAGGGAGTTCCTGTCTTTCAAACAGCTGACCTTTTAGAAAGAACCTGTTTTCAGAGAAAAATCTGTTAACAAAGATTTCTTCCTTCCCGCCTTGGATGTTTTGCGCCCACACAGGCTCCAAACAACATAAAAATAGTAAAACCAGCCCTAATTTAACCGCTATAAACCTCATACTATCCTTCCTGTTTGTATTATAGCCAACATATCCAATATTGTAACGTACTAAAAACATAAAAGTTACCAAAAACTTAATAAAATACCCTGTAAAGACGCGGTTAAATTAACCGTTTTTTATCGTTTTTATGACTTAATTTGCTAAATTTTTGCCTATCCTCTTGTCATAAACGCGTAAAAAGTATACAATGACGCAAATCAGTTGGACTTGGGGGGGGAGAACTGAAAATGCCTAAATTTGCTCTGTTGCTGGCAGCAGGGCTCTTAATCCAAATACAATTAATCTCTGCTCAGGAAGAACCTGCCGCCGAAAATCCGCACCGGATTGCGGAACAGTCGATGGTGTTAGGTGACATTCCTGATTCTCCCGCGGCAGGTTCCGGCAGAAGCTCGTCTATCTGGGCTGTTGTCAGGATGATACTTGTTCTTGCGCTTGCCGCCGCCGCGATTTACGGCATTGTGTTTATTTTTAAAAAGTCTGCAAAAAAAAACGCCTCCGGCAATCCGTTTATAAAGATTCTGGCAAGCGCTTCAGTCGGAACCAACCGTCATGTTCACATTGTTTCTGTCGGCTCAAGGGCGTGGCTTTTGGGCGCGGCAGACGGCGCGGTAAATTTAATCAGCGAAATCGAAGATAAGGAGGTTATTGATTCAATGATGCTGGATGATTCCAGAAAAAGCGCCGAAACCTCAGGCCGTTTTCAGGATTTTTTATCCTTGCTTCGCCGCATGGGCGCTCCGGCGCAGGAGCGCGAAGCGGGAGCCGATGAAATCCGCCAGCGCCGCGAACGGCTCAAGGAAATGTAATGCGCTATAAATTAACGGTTCTTGCAGTTTTGTTTTTTCTTTTTTCTGTTATGCCGTCAAACGCGCAGGAACTGTTTCCAGATACCAGCGTGCAGGGCACCATGAATTTGCTTACGCCGCCAGGACCTCCTGCGATTCCTTTTATTGATTTATCAATTCGAAACCCGCAAGGCGGGCAGGAAGTGGCGTTTTCGCTTCAGCTGCTGCTTTTATTAACTGTTCTTTCTCTCGCGCCGAGCATCATTATTTTAATGACAAGTTTTCTGCGGGTTTCCATTGTTCTGGATTTTATAAAACGCGCTCTTTCATTGCAGCAGGTTCCTCCCAATCAGGTAATTTTGGGGATTTCGCTTTTTCTGACAGTGTTTATTATGTGGCCTACGTTTAGTTCAATTTATACTAACGCCGTGCGTCCGTTATCGGCAGGAGAGCTTTCCGCCGAGAACGCGTACAGGGAAGCGGAAGCGCCTTTAAGAATATTTATGTATAACCAGATGAGAGGGCGCTCCTCTGCCGAAAAAAATATCGCGCTCTTCATGGAAATGCAAAAACTTTCAAGACCGAATACGTTAGCCGATGTTCCCACCTTTGTTTTAATTCCGGCTTTTATTTTAAGCGAGCTTACAATCGCTTTTAAAATCGGAATATTGCTCTTTATTCCGTTTATTGTAATCGACATGGTAGTGGCAAGCGCGCTTATGTCGATGGGCATGATCATGCTGCCCCCGGTTATGATCTCAATGCCGTTCAAATTAATTCTGTTCATCCTTGTGGATGGATGGGCGTTATTAACGGAACAGGTTGTCCGTTCATTCGCGATATGAAGGATGAAAAATGAGTGTCGGTGAAGTAGTAGCAATTTTACGCGGAGGAATACTGCAGGTATTGATGATCGCGGCTCCTCTTTTGTTATCCGCTCTTGCCGTAGGTTTGCTTGTCGCGATCCTTCAGGCGGCGACCTCAATTCAGGAACAGACGCTTACATTTGTTCCCAAGATGTTTGTCATTCTTGGAATGCTGGCGCTGCTCGGCGGTTTTATTTTCGGCTCTCTGGGCGAATACACAGCGGAGCTGTTCAGGAAAATTCCTGACATGGCGCGGTAGAGGAAACATTAATGATTGAAAACGCTGTCTTGCAGAACATTCTCTCATTCGGTCCTGTTTTTCTGCTGATCGCCGCCAGAGCTTTCGGCATGATTATGACAGCTCCTCTTCTTTCGTCCGAAGCGGTTCCAATGATGGCAAAAATCGCGCTTGCCGGTTTCGCCGCTTTCGCTGTGATTCCGACAGCCGAAGTTTATATGGCAGCCAATTCACCTAACGGTATTGTTACCCTCCCCGGCGGCACTTTAAGCGATCTTCGCTACGAAGCTTTCAGTCTTCGTTTCCTCTTACTCGTCGTAGGCGAGGGAATAATCGGCATAATCATCGGCTTTTTTATGACAGTCATTTTCGCGGCGTTCTCAACCGCAGGTCAGTTTTTCTCGCTCCAGATGGGTTTCGGCGCGTCAGAAACTTTTGACCCTGTCGCTCAAATTGAAAACCCGCTTATGGGTCAGTACTTTAACCTTGTATCAATGCTTATTTTCGTTACAATCGGAGGCTTTAACCAGTTGTTCCTCGGCGGTTTCTGGCGTTCCGTGCAGTCAATCAACATCATCTCGCTTGTTGACGGCAGGGATTCAGTCGTAAGCATGATGACATCAGGTTTGTCCCGCCTGTTTCTGGACGCGATTGTAATTTCACTTCCTATCCTCGGAACTTTATTTTTAACCTCTCTTACAACCGGATTGATATCCAAAGCGTCTCCGCAGATCAATATCCTCTCGGAAGGTTTCCCCATATCAATCATGACCGCCTTCCTTTTAATTTTCGCGTCTCTTCCCTTCATGATCGAAGCCTTCACGCATGTAATAGATTCCGGCTTCAGAAGCTTCCAAACCCTCTACACCCAAATCGGCAGACAAATAACAGCGGAGGGGTACTGATGTTGAATAATGTATTGGTAAAAATTATAACCATATTCAGAAATGTATGCTCAATAAAGTACTTGAGGGGTGTCGGGGGCAAAGTGGCGTTCGTGCGGAGCACGGACGGCGCTTTGGCAGCCGACAGGACCCCAGATAAACTCTTTAAGCATACACTTCTGGAAACGCAACAAAATTTTAGATTTGCAAGTATTCACCTGCAGTGGTTTTCCGACAGCGATGATGAAGACGCGCCTGGAAAAACAGAGCAGCCGACCGACACAAAATTAAAGCGTTTAAGAGAAGAAGGGCAGGTAGTAAAAAGTCAGGAACTTGTAGGCGCTATCGGCTTATTGTTACCCGCATTATTGTTATTGTTTCTGGCGCCTTCCATGCTGAAAACATGCGTTGAAATGGTCAGGTTTTTCTTTTTGAGAGCGGTAGAATTGGATCCTACAAAAGACGCGATAATAGTCGGCAGCTTTTTTATCTACTTTGCGAAACTCGCGGCTCCGATTTTGATTTTGGCTGTGGTTTCGGCTATTTTTTCCAATATGGTTCAATTAGGCGGATGGCTGTTTACCACAAAACCAATTATCCCCAATTTTTCAAGAGCATTACCCAAGTTTGGTCAGTACTTTAAGCGAATCTTTTCGTCGGAAGGACTTTTTAATCTCGGCAAGTCTTTAATTAAAATCGTGATAATCGGCATCGTAGCTTATCTTTTTATCAGCTCCGACATCGAAAGGCTTTTAAACCTTCAGAAAGCCGATGTTTACACAGGACTTACTTTTGTCGCCGGAATCGCGATCAGGATGATTTTGGTTGTCGCCGTTTTGCTTCTCGCGCTTTCTATCGCGGATTATTTTTTCCAGAGATGGCGGTTCCGCGAGCGGCACAAGATGACGCGTTACGAGATAAAAGAAGAATTGAAACAGCAGGAAGCCGATCCGCAGATTCAAAACAGGATTCGCAGCCGTTTCCGCGAAATGCTGAGATCGAATATCGCCTCGGAAGTTCCCAAGGCGGATGTTGTGGTAACAAACCCGACTCACCTTGCGGTAGCGCTGAGGTACGACGAGCGTTATATGAAAGACGGACCTGTTGTTACCGCGATGGGCGCGGACATTATGGCAGCAAGAATAAGAGAAATTGCAAAAGAGCATGAGGTTCCGATTGTAGAAAATAAACCTTTAGCATGGGCGTTGTACCGTGAAACCGATGTAGGCGACTCGATTCCCCATGCGTATTTTAACACTGTCGCTGTAATTCTAAGTAAAGTTTGGCGTCTTAACGAAGAAAGGCGCAAAAGGATGAGCGCATGATGTGTTATATGATGTTAGAGAGAGGTATATATGGCTGATGCAGTATTAAATGAAAATACCCGCAGCCCGATGGGTTTTTTGAGGGACAGTTTCCCTGCCGTTGCGGTTATTACAATCGTAGTTTCCATTATTTTCCCGATGCCCACATTCCTTCTGGACGCTTTAATGGCGCTGAATTTAATTTTCTCGCTTTTGATTCTTCTGATTGTTCTTTACACGAATAAACCGACAGATTTCAGCCTTTTCCCCACACTGCTTTTAGTGTCAACGATATTCAGTCTTGCTTTGAATGTTTCATCCACGCGCTGTATATTGCGCGACGGAGAAGCGTTTAACGGAAAGATGATAAAAGCGTTTTCCACTTTCGTTGTAGGCACGAGCGGAACAGAAGGCATTGTGATCGGGTTTATCATCTTTATAATCATTATCGCCGTTCAGGTAATTGTTATCACAAAGGGAGCGACGCGCGTATCGGAAGTCGCGGCGCGTTTCACATTGGACAGCATGACTGTAAGGATGATGGCTGTAGAAACCGAATACAGCTCGGGAGCAATCACCGAAGAGGAATCCCAAATCAGAAAAGCCCAAATTCAAAAGGAAGCCGATTTTTACGGGTCAATGGACGGAGCGAGTAAATTTATTTCCGGCAACGTAAAGGTAGGCGTTTTTATAATTATCGTTGAAATGATCGGCGGATTTATAATCGGCTCCGCGATGTACGGCGAATCAAATGTAATAAGCACTTATATCGGTTTGGCAATCGGCGACGGACTTGTAACGCAGCTTCCCGCCCTTCTAATTTCTACCGCAATGGGTATTGTTGTTACAAGAGCCGCCGCGACAGGCGTTCTTTCGCAGCAGGTTGTAGACCAAATTTTCGGACGCGATCCTCTTGTTTACTGGATCTGCGCGGCAGTGCTTGTATTCCTTTCGGTTTTGCCGGGATTCCCGTGGTATGTGCTTCTTCCGATGGCTGCTTTCACCGCTTATCACGCGTACAGAACAGGACGTCTTAAAAAGAAAGTTGTTCCTTTCGGAGACAAGAAAGCGGCAGCGCGGGATCAGAAAGACGAAAAAGCGGCGGACTTTCCGCCTGTTGTGCCGCTTGACGCCCTCTCTCTGGAACTGGGCTACGGGCTTGTGCCGTTAGTTGAAAAGGAGAAAGGCGCGGAACTTCTGGAAAGGGTAATGGGCGTAAGAAGTCAGTCTGCCTATGATCTTGGTCTTGTTATTCCCAAAGTGCGCATTATAGACAACTCTCTTTTGGCTCCTTCCGAATACTGCTTTAAAATAAAAGGAGTAGACTGCGGAAGGGGTAAGATCCGCCTTGGTCATTATCTTTGCATTAATCCGGGAAATGTTACCGCCAAAATAGAAGGCGACGAAACGATTGACCCGGCTTTTGGAATCCCCGCGTTATGGATAGAACAGGAAAGAAGAGACGAAGCCGAACGCGCGGGCTACACGGTTGTCGATCCTCCTTCGATAATCGCGACCCATTTAACGGAAATAATAAGGAGCCATGCCGCGAATATTCTTGGGCTTCAGGATACGCAGCTTATTCTGGATACTCTTCGCAAGGATTACCCGGCTGTCGTGGACGAGGCGCTCAGGGAAGGAAAGGGTTTGCGCGTAACAGAGGTTCAGAAAATACTTCACGGACTTTTGCGCGAAAAAGTTTCCATCAGAAACCTTGTTTCCATTTTGGAAGCAATCGCGGATTACGCGCCGGTTTCCAAAAACATCTGGTTCCTTACGGAAAAAGCAAGGCAGGCGCTTTCCAACCAGATATGCCATCAATACGCCGACGAAGATAAAAAATTGCGCGTATTAACGATAGACCCCGCTCTTGAGCAGAAAATTATCGACGCGAAATATGAAACCGCTTCCGGCATGGTGTGCGCCCTCGATCCCCCGACGCAGAAAGCGTGGATAAGGGCTGTTTCCAAAGCGGTAACGCTGGTGAAAGAAAAAGGCTGGATGCCCGTTATTCTTTGTTCCGAGCAGGCGCGTTTTCTTGTGAAAAATTCAACAGACCGCGAATTGCCGGATTTAGCGGTTCTTTCCGTCCCCGAAATTGTGCCGGATGTTATTCCGGAAGCCGTGGGAATAGTTCGAATAGAGGAGGCCGGGGAACAGTAAAATGGAAATGTACACCGAGCAGGGCGAAAACCGCATGGATTGCGAATTAAAAATCGCCGCGAAATATAACAGGCCGTTTCAGATTTTCAGGCAAAAAGAAATAAGGCTTGGCGGCTTTATGGGATTTTTCTCGAAACCCGGAATTCAGGTTGAATTCTATTTTCCCCAGAACAGGAATGTGGTGCGCCATTTAACATCGGACGATCTTGAAGAAGAGAAAAGGAAAGTGCTTGCGGAGGCAAGAAAAAGCATCGGTTCCGCCTCCGCGGGAGGAAGGGATGATTCTCAGAAGATACTGGACGCGCTGAAAGAAATAAAAGAAAAAGTTGAAAACGGGAGCAAGAGCGAGGAACATCCTTCCTTTAAAAAAGCCTGCGAGCTTTTAAAATCCAATGATTTTTCCGAAAATTATATTAAGAGTATGCTTGAAAGACTAAGAAAAGAGCTGCCTTTGGATCAGCTTGATAATATGGACATGGTGCAGGATAAAATTCTCCGGTGGATAGGAGAAAGCATCAGCATATACAGGGAAGAAGAAATCATCAGTAAACCCAGGGTAATAGTTCTTGTAGGACCTACAGGCGTCGGCAAGACAACGACCATTTCAAAACTTGCCGCCATTTACAAACTCGGTACGGAAGAAATTCCGCCTGTCGATGTAAGGCTTATAACAATAGACGCTTTTAGAATCGGCGCGCAGCAGCAAATTGAAACAATCGGATATATTATGAAAGTTCCGGTTTCATGCGTGGTAAGCAAGGAAAATCTGAAAAAAGAAATTTCGCTTTACAGCAGCGAAACGGAAATATTTTTTATTGATACCATCGGCAAAAGCCCGAAGGATTCGGCAAAACTGGGCGAGATGAAGGAAATTCTGAACGGATGTCCTAGAAACGCTGAGTTTCATCTTGTTATAAGCGCGGCGACAAAAACGAGCGACATCGAAGAAATTATGCGTCAGTTTGAACCGTTTAATTACAAATCTGTTATTTTGACAAAAATGGACGAGACAGACAGAATCGGCAATATAATATCGGCGCTTGCCGAAAAGAGAAAATGCGTTTCTTACATCACGGACGGGCAGGGTGTGCCTATGGACATAAGAAGAGCGTCTGTTGTGCGTTTTCTTACCAATTTGGAGGGCTTTACGGTAAACCGTGATAAAATTGAGGAAAGGTTTCCGTCCGGTGAAGCGGAACAGTTTAAATGGAGATAGCAAGGAGACAGTGAATGGAAGATCAAGCTGAGAAATTACGGGAGATGATGAAAAGAAAAAATTCAGGTTCGTCAAAAACTCAAGGTTCCGCGAAAGCGGCGAAACCTGCGGATAAAGCCCGCATCATTACAGTTACTTCCGGAAAAGGCGGCGTAGGAAAGACAAATCTTTCCGTTAACATGGCGCTTGGCTTTGCGCGTCTTGGCAAAAAAGTTATCGTTCTGGACGCTGACTTGGGTCTTGCAAACGTCAATGTTATGCTCAATATGATCCCAAAATATAATCTGTATCATGTAATTAAAAAGCAGAAAACAATGCGGGAAATACTCGTAGAAACCGAGTACGGCATTTCGATTGTAGCCGGCGCGTCAGGTTTTTCCCAGATTGCGAACATGGGCGAAGAAGACAGAAAAGATTTTATCGCCGAACTTGATTCGCTTTCAAACGCTGATATTGTAATTATAGACACAAGCGCGGGCGTATCCAGCAACGTACTGGATTTTATCGCCGCAGCCGATGACGCCGTTATTATCACCACCCCTGAGCCCACGGCAATTACCGACGCTTACGGAATCATAAAAATAATCGCGACTGAATACGACGCTCTTAATATGGGGCTTAAGCTTGTTGTAAACCGCGCCAAAGGAGCGGCTCAGGCGAAAGGCGTAGCGGACAGAATGATAAATATCGCGGGTCAATTTTTAAACTTAAAGGTTGATTATCTTGGGTTCATTTATGATGATTCCATAGTCCAGCAGGCGGTTTTAAGGCAAAAACCTTTTATGGTGGTAGATCCAAAGTGCAAGGCAAGCAACTGCGTTCAGCATATTGTTGAGCGCATGGACAGAAATAAACCTATAGAAACCTCTGGTTTCGGCGCAATGCTGAAAAGGCTTTTCAAGCCTTCGCAGCAGGAACAAAACATCGTTTAAGGAAAAGAGAGGCGGCTTGTGGAGAATTTCAGATGGGGTGTAATAGCGGCGATTGTTGCGCTGTTTTTTTCCGTCGTGCTTGGAATTATAGGCGGCGTCGCCCCGTTCTTTATTTTTATAAGAGCTCTTATTTTTTCCGCCGTTTTTTTCGGGCTTGGTTTCGGGCTGCGCTTTGTAGTAAACAGTTTTTTCCCGGAACTTTTGTTCCCGGATGACAGCGATTCAACGCCCGATACTTACGATGGTGAAGAAGAGGAACAGGCTGCAGTTACCATGGACAGCACAGGCGAGTATGCTGTCCCGGAATTGTACAATATTCAGGATAGTTCCGAAGAATTGGGCAATATCGAGGATTTAATTTCCGGCGTTTTCACGCCGCGCAGCTCGGGTCAGGCGGGCGCCGAAGATCAAAGCTCTTTAGGTTATGGTTTTGGAGTTCCCATGCCTGTGTCCGGCAATGAGGGTATAGACCGAAATAACGAAGAAGGTTATAATGATTCCGGGGGTCAGCAGAGTAATCCGTTTAAGCCGACATTTACAGCTCCGGAAAATTCTGTTTTTGAAAAACCGCAGGAGGAGAGACCGGCTGCGAACCAGCAGCAGTTTACCCCGAGTTTTGGAGGCGATTCAGGATTGGAAGGTTTGCCGGATTTAGATATGATGGCAATGGCTTTTTCTTCCTTTACGGGAGGAGTTCCCGCGGCGGGATCGGCGCCTTCAGCGCCTGCAGTATCTCCAATACCGCAGGCATTGGGTGAAGTTGAGGAACTGGAGCCGGATCGGAGAGGTTATAATACGGGCAATAAACCTCAGACTTTACAGGGTGAATTTGACCCCAAGAGTTTGGCAGAGGGTATTAGAACAGTATTGAGCAAAGAATAAAAAGGAAAGGTTTGGGAATGCCGGGCGAAAATACGGTAGAGGAAAGGACAGAAGAAGAACTCTGGCAGCAGTACCGGAAAAACCGGGATCCTGCGATTAGGGAAGCTTTTATAAAACAATACGCCCCATTGGTTAAATATGTAGCCGGAAAGGTCGCTGTCGGAATGCCCAACAATGTGGAATTCGACGATCTTGTAGGTTACGGCGTCTTTGGTCTTATCGACGCGATTGACAAATATGATCCTGACAAAAATGTAAAATTTAAAACGTATGCCGTTACGCGCATTAGAGGCGCGATTTTTGACGAACTTCGCTTAATTGACTTTGTCCCGCGTTCTGTCAGGCAGAAAACCCGCGAAATAGAAACTACAATTTCTTCTTTGGAAGCGCAGCTTGGAAGAACCGCCTCCGATCAGGAAATCGCCAGCGCGATGGGCATGGACGAATCCGAGTACATGAAGACCGTTCAGAAAATTTCCGGCACCAGCATTATTTCTTTAAATGATCTGTGGTACTCAGGTGATGATAACGACAAGGTGAGCATCGGCGACAGCATCGAATCTCCTTCCAGCCTGAATCCCGACGTAATGGTCGTAAACGACGAAATCCGCCGCGTAATAGTGGAAGCGATAAACGAACTGCCTGATAAAGAAAAAAAGATACTTGTTTTGTATTACTATGAAGATTTAACATTAAAGGATATAGGACGTGTGTTGCAGGTAACGGAATCAAGAGTTTCCCAGCTTCACACAAAAGCGGTTCTTCACCTGAGGTCCAAACTGACAAATATCAGAAAAGGTATTGTGTAATGTATGATTTTGCCCAGTTGCAGGAGATTATAAAAGATCATCTGGAACAGGACAGGGCAATAAGGTCTGTAGACGCTTCCGGTCCTACTTTGGAAGCTTCCGTTAACGAAGCCGCGGCTCTTTTAGACACATCAGTCCGCCGCCTTGAATATGAAATTATTGAGAGAGGCTCATCCGGTTTTATGGGCGCCGGAAGAAAAGACTGGGTAATACGCGCCTATGAACGCACTCATGTTAAAAAGAAAAAAAGCGAGGAAGAAGCTCTTATCGACGAAAACGCTGAGTTTGAAGCTGTCATTCAGGATAAAGACGGTGACGCTTTTGTTCAGTGCCTGCCGGACGGCGTTTATCTTAAAGTAATTCCGCCTGTCGCAAACGGCAAGAAAATATTTTCCGCGTACGCGGCTCAGGTTCTTCACAACAGAGGCATAGAAGAATATGACAACGCGATGGTAGAGAAACTTGCGGACGAAGCCGCGGGAATGTATGTAAAGGTCGCCGAGTATAAACATAATCCCACCCATGACAGCATGGCGTCTATAGAAGTTGACGATTCTGAAATGCATGTGTATGTTACCGTAATGCCTCCGTCCGAAGGGGGAGCGGATTTATCTCTTGAATCATATAAAAGTCTTCTTGTTCAGAACAGGGTATACCACGGCGTTAAAGAAGAATTCCTTGTTCAATTTTCCGACAGACCTTCCTACAGAGAAAAGGTTGAGATCGCCGAGGGAATAAAACCGGTTAACGGAAAAGACGCGTATATTCATTATTATTTTGAAACAGATCAGACAAAGGTACGTTTAAAAGAAGGGTCAAACGGCAAGGTAAATTTTAAAGAATTAAATATTATTCAAAACGTAGTACAGAATCAGACTCTCGCGAAAAAGATGCCGCCTGAGGACGGCGAAGACGGAAAGACCGTTACCGGAAGAATTCTTCCCTCAAAAGCCGGAAGCGATATTCCGTTGCCGATTGGATCTAATGTCCATGTAGGCGACGACGGCGATACAATTCTCTCCGACATTAACGGGCAGGTAATAGTCGCCGGCGGAAAAATTAATGTAGAGCCTGTATTAACAATCGAAGGCGATGTAAATCTTAAAACCGGAAATATTATTTTCCTTGGAACGGTAGTAATCACAGGAAACGTGGAGGACGGTTTCTCCATAAAAGCAGCCGGCAATATCGAGGTAAAGGGTACCGTATCGAAAGCGGAACTGGATGCCGAAGGCGATATAGTTATTTATCAGGGCGTTAACGGCAAGAACGGCGGAAAAATCCGCGCGGGTAAGTCGCTGTTATCGCGGTTTATAGAAAACGCGCATGTCGAAGCGGGCGATTCTGTTATAGTGCAGGACGGAATTATCAATTCAAATATAGACGCGATTAGGACTATTGTGTGCATGGGTAAACGCGCAAGCATCATGGGCGGACGGCTTCGCGCTGGAGAGGAAATTAACGCAAAGGTTCTTGGTAACTCTACAAGCGGAACTGAAACAATCTGCGAAGTCGGTTTTGACCCGCACAGCAAGATAGAGATGGAACGGCTTCAGGAGATTAAATTTAAAGCCGAGGAAGAGCTGGAAAACATCAGGCTGGATCTTCAGACTTTAATAAACACGAAGAAACAGCGCAAAACGCTGCCTGAAGAAAAAGAAGCGTACATGAAAGAGCTGATGGAAAGGCGCGATATTCTGAACGATGAGCTTAAAAACGCCATCGAAGGAATAGCAAAGGTTCAGGAATTTATGAATCAGATAAATGTCCGCGGGCGCGTATCGGCATCTACAAAAGTCTGGCCCGGCGTTAAAATATGGATCCGTGATGTAAAGGAAGATGTCCGCCAGGAATACAAAGCTGTTACTTTTGTCCTTGAAGACGGGCTTATCAGGATGTCCAAGTATGAAGAACCCGATGAGCAGGCAAAGAAGGGACTTGATGGCTATAGCTCCAATTGACCTCCAGGCCATTTTTACCCAGGTAGAAAAAGTCGGCAAAACTCAAGCCGCCGCGAAAGAAGGGCAGGCTCTTCATCAGGCAATGCAGGGCGTAGAAATGCAGCGCAAAACAGAAGAACAGATACGGCAGGTAAACGAAACGCAGAACATGGGAGACGGCGCAGAAAAAGTAAAGGATCGCGATTCGCATGACGGGCAGAAGAAAAACGCCGGAAAAAGAAAAAACGAAAACGGCGAAGAAGAGGATCAGGAAAGTAAAGAAGATGCGCCGGTATTGCGCGATCCGTACCTCGGACGAAAAATAGACATAAGTTATTAAACGGAATAATATGAGCATTTATTTTATTGTATCGATTATATGCCTGTCTCTCTGCGTTTTAATGTTTTTCTATTTTAAATGGTATATAAAAAAACGCACATCCGATTCCGCGCTTGAAGAATACCGCAGGGAAGTAAATAAACTTATCTCTGATATCAATGCCGTAACCGACAGAAATCTGCAGTTGGTGGAAGACAGTATCGCCAAACTTAAAACGCTTCTGGATGAAACCGAAAAACGCATAGCCGTTTATAACAGCGAACGCGAAAAGAGCCGTTCAGGGGAAACGCTTTATACAAGTCTCGGCAGAGGCATTCGCGCAGCTCTTAAAACAATTGAAGAGCCGGCTAATATTTCTTTGCCGAATGCGCCTCAAACTCAGGCATCTCCTGCGCCATTGCAGCAGACTAAAAACGCGCCGCAGGAACCGCCTGCCGTTAAACCTCTTACAAGAGAGGAAATAAGGGACGCCATTGATTCCCTGATAAACGAAGGATTGTCTCAGGAAGAAATCGCATCCCGCCTTGGCATTACCATCGCGGAGGTTAATCTTGCGATGAACCTCTTTCGCAGAATGTAATACCCATTGAATTTTTTTTAATGATAAGGCATATTAACAGGATGATTAAGAAAGTTTTATTTATTTTTTTTATTTTATTAACTGTAAATACAGCGGTTTTCGCGCAGGAAGACACTCTTACGCTGAAAATTGCCGTTATGGGACCGGGAGATGAGCTGTATTTCTGGTGGGGGCATATCGCTCTTATGATCGAAGATACAGAGGAAGATTACAGTTATTTTTACGATTACGGAATATTTTCGTTTGATAACGAAGATTTTTTTAAGAACTTTGCCCTTGGCTTGATGCTGTACAGATGCGGAGTTTCTACTTCGCAGAGAAATTTTAATATTTATAAAAAACACAACAGAGACATTACCCTTTATACTCTGGATCTTCCTCTTGAAGCGAAAATAAAGGTAAGGGATTTTGTTTCCAACAATGTGCTTCCCGAAAACCGCAATTATTATTATCACCATTTCAGGGATAATTGCTCTACAAGAATCAGGGATATAATCGATCTTGCAGTTGAAGGACAGTTCAGCGGGCAATTTGAATTCGCGCCAAGCGATTTTACATACAGGGATCATGTCCGCCGTCATACATATTTTTCTCCGATTGTTGACTGGATTTTAAATTTCTGGATGGGGCAGGTTATCGACGTTCCGTTAAAGGCATGGAATGATATGTTTCTGCCGTCGGAGGTCGCATCGAGAATCAAAGATTTCCGGTACACGGATTCAAACGGCGAAAACAGGAAACTTGTAACATCTATAGAGCCTGTGTACAAGGCAAAAATAAGACCGCCTGTTCTGGATAAACCGCGCGTACAATGGATAAGGGAATTGGCGTTCAGTCTGGCGCTGTCGTGCCTGTTCGCTTTTTTCTTTTATCTGCAATACAGAAAAAAGAAAGCGGGAAGAATATTGGCAGGTATCAGCATGAGCCTATGCGCTCTTGTTTTCGGCGCAGCCGGAACCATTCTTTATTTTTTAAATCTGTTTACAAATCATGATTACACTTACGAAAACGCCAATATGATTTTCTGCACCCCTTTGCTTCTTGCGGCGGTTCCGGCGGGTATTTGTTATGCGCTAACGAAAAAACCAAATAAAGAGCGGGCTAACGGCGAATTATTAAGGCTTATCTGGTTTCTTTGCGCGGCAGGAATAGTTATTTCCATGTTAATCAAAATATTGCCCGCCTTCTACCAGAAAAACCTTACAGACCAGATGTTAATGCTCCCAATCGCTCTTGTTTTTTCTCTCCAGCCCAACGGTTTAAAAGAGACACTGGACAGATTCAGGCGCAAAAAAGCATAAACCGGGTATTTTCATGGGTATAAGCGAAGAATGGCAGAAAATCAAATATAGTGAAATCTTTGAGCAGGAGACGAGGGGTCTTACCCGCCGAAGGCAGTCAGACCCAAACTGCAGGAAAGAAGACATAGAAGGCACCTTAAAGAGCCTGTACATAATTGACGGCGCAGATCAGGGCGGCAGGGGCGTTCTTCAGGACATTATAATGGCTGCCACAATAGCTGCCTACGAACGCTTTATCGCCGAATGGTAAAATAATAAAAAACGGCTGTAACCTTTATTCCCCTATATGGTTGTATAGTCAGCGAGCAAGAATTGTTTCATGTTCCTCCTATTTCTCCTAGCCCCGGAGTTACTCCTTTCTCCGGGGTTTTTTTTATTAATTTTTGCGGGGTTATTTATCTCTCTATACAAGCATGACGGGCGGCGTCCGCAGGGCAGCAAAACGTTGGAAGGAACCCGCCTACGAGCCCTCTGACCGCTAAATTTATCTAATCTTTTAGTGTGCCGGATATTTTACCGAAATTAAGCGGTCAGACTTTCTATACCTCAAAGGGGTTGGTGCTGCTTTACAGGTCTCTACGGCGGAGAATTTCCAAAGATTGTTTTACAGCCCTGCGGGCGCCGCCCGCCATGCTTGTATACATTGGTTAAAGAAGCGAAAGGTGACTGTTACCTGAAATGCGCCGCTTTCAAACTACGCGCTTCTTGACGGGTGACAGTTACCTTTCTGTTGTTTATAAGATTGTAAAAAGCCACCGCACATAATAGCTGGAAAATCAAAATCGTAAGGTAGATGTAGGACACGAATAATATCAAACAGTTCCGGTATAGTTATTGGATAACGCCAGTTATCTATTATGTGACTTTTATGAATATTTAAATGTCCGCATTGCATTATTTTACCTGACAGTCACCTTTTCAATTATTTTAATACTTTTTGTAGTTAAACAATAAGTGACTGACACTTTTTAAATATTTTTAATCAGTTTTGTAGGTTAATAAGAGGTAACTGACACCGTACGCCGTAGGAAGACTCCCCAAATGTTTTCCGCCCCTGCGGGCGCCGCCTGCCCTGCTCGTACGGAGAGGGGAATAAAGCAAACCAAATTTCCAAAACAGGGCGTATTCTGCGATTAAATTAAAATTTTTCAGGGTGTTTTAATGCCAGTCCGAATCAATTAGAATTTTTTTTGGATAGTATGCTGCTTATTTAGCTTCTGTCCTTAAAAAAGTTTTAAAAGAGGGTGTTTATGAAAATCGGATTTAAGCTAATTCTCATCATTTCCACGGTTAATTTAGTGGGAATCGGCGGGCTGACTATTGCCGCGACATTGTTTTCGTCGAGCCAGATTACCGAGTTGTCTAACGAAAACGCTGGTAATATCACAGAGGTAACGGCAGGCGCCGTTGACGCGTTTCTTGAAGTTCCAATAGATGAAGTGCGGACTCTAGCTGAGCTTATGGGTTTTATTGACGAAGCGATTGCGCCCGAAGGACGACGGGATGTTGTCAATTATTTTTTAAATACCATGATTAAGAAAAATCCTGAGTATATCGGCGTATGGGCGGTGTTCGAGCCCAATGCTCTTGACGGTATGGACGCTCAATACGCGAACACTCAGGGGCACGATCGTACAGGACGTTATATAAGCTCTTTTTTAAATGACAAGGGTAAAATATTTTCGGAACCGCTTACTGACTATGATGATCCGGGGGAGAAAGGCGCATTTTATCACATCTCTTTTAAATCAGGAAAAGAGGCGATAATCGAACCTTATTTTCAAAATATCGGCGGAAAAGAAACGCTTATCACAAGCGTTACTGTTCCGATCTTTCAGAACGGAAAAACAATAGGGGTAACCGGCGTAGATATGGAACTTAGTGAAATTCAAGAAATGGTAAGCGTGATAAAACCATTTGGAACCGGGTATTCCGCATTGTACAGCTCAGGCGGCACTAATGTTTCCCATCCCGACGTAAACCGCCTTGGGCGCAATGTAGCGCAGACAGGAGTTAAATTATACGGAGACCGAATGGATCACTTGCTGAAATGTTTAAAAGAAGGCTCCATTTTTAATGAAGTGCTGGATTCAAAAGAACAAAACACCAAAATGATTGCCATGTCCCGTCCGTTTTTTGTCGGAGGAAGTCCAAATCCCTGGATGGTTATGACGGTTGTGCCTTACGACACGGTAATGGCAAGAGTAAAACAAATGATTTTAGTTTTAATTATTCTCGGCGTTTTGATTCTTGGAGTTACCACAGTTATTATATTTTTTGTAGCGCGTTCCATTACAGCACCTATTAAATCCATGGAGATAGTTCTTGGGCATATCGGCGAAGGAGATTTTACTCATTCAATTAATGCGACATCGAATGATGAAATCGGCAATATGAGCCGTTATCTGAACACTACTCTGGAAAAAATTAAAAACCTTATAAACATCATTAAGGGAGAGGCAGCAAAATTATCTGGAATCGGCTCGGATCTGTCGTCCAATATGACTGAAACCGCAGCCGCGATAAGGCAGATTACTTCCAATATTCAAAGCATTAAGGGGAGAACCATCAATCAGAGCGCAAGCGTTTCACAAACAAACGCCACCATGGAACAGATTACAATCAATATCGACAAACTAAGCAGGCAGGTTGAAAAACAGACAAGCTCTGTCGCTCAGTCCTCATCCGCTATTGAACAGATGCTTGCCAATGTTCAGTCTGTAACAAACACCCTTATTAAAAATAAAGATAATGTTAACTCTCTTACAGCCGCTTCCGAAGTAGGCAGATCCAGTCTTCAGGATGTAGCGCAGGACATACAGGAAATAACCCGCGAATCCGAAGGCTTAATGGAAATAAACGCCGTTATGGAAAATATCGCAAGCCAAACCAATTTGCTTTCGATGAACGCCGCCATTGAAGCCGCTCACGCAGGGGAAGCGGGAAAAGGTTTCGCGGTTGTCGCCGATGAAATCCGAAAACTTGCGGAAAATTCATCCGTACAATCCAAAACTATCAGCGCTGTTTTGAAAAAAATAAAAGCTTCCATTGATAAGATCACCCAGTCAACAAATGATGTTCTCCAAAAATTTGAAACTATTGACGATCACATAAAAACCGTATCCGAGCAGGAAGAAAATATCCGTAACGCAATGGAAGAACAGAGTCAGGGAAGTAAACAGGTATTGGAAGCGGTTGGAAGTCTTAATGAGATTACGCAGCACGTAAAAAGCGAATCCGAAGAAATGCGCACAGGCTCTACGGAAGTAATAAATGAAGGCAAAAACCTTGAAGCAATTACACAAGAAATTACAGGCGGCATGAACGAGATGGCGTCGGGCGCGGATCAAATAAATACCGCCGTAAACAAGGTTAACGATCTAACCGAGTCAAATCATGAGAGGGTCAACATTTTAATGAAGGAAGTAGAGCGGTTTAAAGTGGCGTAGATCGCAGACAGTTATGTAAAAATCATAAAAAAAGCCGCCCTTTTGGACGGCTAAAACTCCCCCGCGCGGATTCGGACCACGGACCCAGTGGTTAACAGCCACTTGCTCTGCCAGCTGAGCTACAGGGGATAACTACCCAAAATTAGCAAATTTCGTAAAAAATGTCAATACGGCATTTCCTGTTTGGGGGGGCAAAATGGGCAAAATTTACTGTAGTTTTATCCGAAAACCTGTATTAAACTGATAATATATGGAAAAGCCGGAAGAAAACAACACTAGGAATTCTGTCCTTATTGTGGACGATGAAAAGGCGAACCTAATCGCTCTGACTCAAATATTAAACAAGGATTATACCGTTTACGCCGCCATAAACGGGCAGCAGGCCATTAATACGGCAAAAGAGTGTCTTCCCGATGTTATACTGCTGGATGTTCTTATGCCCGAAATGGACGGATACGGCGCTATTGCCGAACTGAAAAACATAGAAGAAACAAAGAAAATCCCGGTTATTTTTATCACAGGGCTTAATGATACCGACTCCGAAAAGAAGGGGCTGGCTCTTGGAGCCGTGGATTATATATCAAAGCCGTTCCATCCTGAAATTGTAAAATTGAGGGTGCAGACCCATTTAGAAATTGTTAATCATACGCGCACGCTTGCCGCAAAGGAAGAAGTTGAGTACTTAAGCCGCGCGAAAAGTGAATTTCTTGCGCGAATGAGCCATGAAATGAGAACGCCGATGAATGCCATTATGGGAATGATGCAGATTATCAAAATTCGAGGCATTCCCGATAACATAAAGGATAATCTAGGCAAAATTGACGTTGCTTGCGCCCAGATGATGCGCCTGATAGATGACGCGCTTGATATATCAGGCATGGAATACGGAATATTCAAGATTGCGAACTATGTTTTTGACTTTAACGCGATGATCGAGGCCATATCGCAGGCGGTAGGGTACAACGCGTCTGAAAAACAGCAGACGCTTAAGTTTAAGATTGATCCGGCAATTCCCGTATCCCTTGAAGGCGACGAAAAGCGTCTTAAGCAGGTGATTACCACCTTATTGGCAAACGCGGTAAAATATACCCCTGAAAACGGCGAAATATACTTTGAAGCCCGCATGCTTAACGATGAAAATGATACTGTTACGCTTCAAATCGAAGTAGCTGATAATGGAATAGGGATATCAAAAGAACAGCAAAGCAGGCTTTTTAATATCTTTGAACAGGCAGACGGCGGCAATACCAGAAAGTACGGCGGAATAGGTCTGGGTCTTGCCCTGTCGAAACATATTATCGGGAAAATGGGCGGCGATATTTGGATTGAGTCCGAACTGGAAAAAGGTTCCAAATTTTTATTTACCTGTAGGCTGCAAAAGGGTTAGCAAATATTGCGGTAATACGGTATAATCAAGGGAGTGAGGCGAATTAAACGTCTCTTTTACCTGATAATGAAAAGTTAAATTTTTGGAGGATGTTATGAAAATCGGAATGAAGCTTATTCTCATTATTTCATTAGTCAATTTGGTTGGCATCGGCGGTTTGACTATTGCCGCGTCAATGATCGCATCCAGTTCAATTACGGCTATTTCAGATGATAACGCCAGAAATATCACGGCTGTAACTGCGGGCGCCATCAAAGCGTTTTTGGAAGTCCCTTTTGATGAAATCAGGGCTTTTTCCATGTTTGTAGCTGATATTGACGATGTCGTCGCTCCCGAGGGAAGGCGTGATTTGGTCAATTATATGCTGCATACCCTGATTGAAGAGAACCCGGGGTTTGTCGGCGTTTGGGCTGTTTTTGAACCTAACGAGCTTGACGGCCTTGACGCACGTTATGTTAATACTCCGGGAACCGACCACACAGGAAGGTTTTTAAGTTTTTATACCAATGATCGCGGCAATATACAGCTTCAATTTGCGAATGAT
>Ga0209755_10000173_pt1 | contig 121691 bp, 119 predicted proteins | sample TergutCo191P1_FD_187301 | JGI IMG/M metagenome (GOLD analysis project Ga0209755, IMG submission 187301) | Cornitermes sp. P1 segment gut microbial communities from Petit-Saut dam, French Guiana - Co191P1 (SPAdes) (version 2) | ecosystem: Host-associated > Arthropoda: Insects > Digestive...
ACACATTCAACAGCCGTGGTATCAATGCCAATGCCCGATGATACCGTATTCGTATTTTATCCTCGGGCACATCATGCCCTCCACCGGCGTGGCGTACTTTAACACGACCCACATTGATGCTTGCATTGTGCGTTAAAACATAAATACAATGTACCTCGTACCCAACAGATTTTGCTTTTTCCAAAAGGAGTAAGTTCCGCTCGGTAGATAACACGGTTTCAAATGAAAAGTCCACCCGTTTGTTGAGCAGTGCATTACGAATTAATTCCGCTTTTTGCGCCGCCTCAAGGTCTGATATCCCGTATTCGGCTTTTATATCATCGGCATTTACATACGTTCCGAACACATCCAAGCCGCGCATTACCGTCGTCTTACCGGAACCATTAGGGCCTGCGAATGCCAGCACAACAGGCTTGCGGATGGCGTTATTCATTGATATATTCCTTCGCCCCATCGGGATATTCCAAATACGCCAGTTCTTTTATTTTATCATATTTTGCAATGGGCAACCCCTTTTGTTTGTTGGCGGCGAGTTCTTTTTGCACAGACGCATTAAACGTGGCCGTCACTTGCGCTGCTGAAAGCCCATGCCCAAAACCCGTGTTGCCTGTGCTAACGGGGAAAGGAATCGCATCTTCATTTACTGCTTTACGTAAGAACATATTAAAAGCAACGCTCATATTTAAACCCAAGCGCTCAAAAAGAGAGTCTGCATGTTCTTTTAGATTTTTATCTACCCGAACGGTCACTCGCACATCGCTTTGCACACCCATATCTTCATTCCCCAATCATTAGGATTTGAATATATTGTATACGATGCCCCATATGACCGTCAACCAAAGTGTGACCACTGTTCGCATATTGGTGTATTCATACAGCAGGTATATAATTACAACCTCAAATCCAACCATGCCGAATCACGAATCGCCGCCTGCCCATGTTGCACAGAAACCGTAAGGCGTAGCATAAAACCACCCATATTACGAATGGGTTGAGTATCCAGCTCGATTGAATGCATATCATTCAATTCTCCACGCCCACTGCCCACCACGATTTCATATGCGATATTATTATCCGCATCAGTAAAGACCGCATGAATAACATAGACAAATTCGCCACCATTATCAGCCGATACCTCAAACGATAGCGGCAATCCCTCGTAATTGCCCTGTGGGGTGTCGGAAGTAAAATCACTGATAAAAATATGTTCCATATACACTGAATACGGCGTGGCGATTTCATAATTGGATAAGGGGTCGTAGGCCATCTGCCAAACCCCGGGCATGGCGTTGGGCAGGAAGTATTGAATAAAATTACTGCCTGTGCGGTAACGGAGGGTTTCCATTTCTACCATACTGCCATCGGGGGTGATGAATTGAATAACAGGCGGTTCTTCATCAAACACCACCACCACCGTCATATTGTAAGTGTTATACAAAGTGAAAACGTCACGGATTTTCGGCAGGGTGGAAGCATTGGGCTTGCTCATTCCCGCCAATAGCACCATGCCGACAGCCACTGCCGCGACTACAGAAGCCATAATCACAAGATGCCTTACCTTTGTGGAATCCTTTTCCTTGTTATTTTTCCGTGCATTCATCATAAAATCATCCCTTCGTTTACGCGGGCAAAGCCCGCAGTTGTGTAATATAGTTCCAGCAATAAAAACAAGCAGGACTTTGCCGTTTACCAAGCCCTGCTTGTTGTGAAGTGCCGAAGCGGTTACAAGTTACGTTTTACGATGCGGGATATAATCCCCACCGCTATGCCGCCGTCCTCGTCAATGCGGGTGCAAACAAACAACACATCATCCCCCCGACCGGGTTTGCGGCGGTCAAAGCATTTATGAGAAATAGCCCTAACGCCATCTACCAAGTTAATGAAAACAATGCCGCCGCTTACATCCGTAACCTTGCCCATGCAATTGGTCTGCGGTTTTAACGCGGCCAATTTCTCGCGGGTGTCGTTTTCGGTTAGGGATTTAATATCGGCTTTGATGATGATGTTCTCGGGGGTGTCGCCTTCGACAGATTTCATGCGTACCTGCACCGAATCGCCAACGAAATAATTATCACGGCAGTCACCAACATAGCCCCAGCTTATGTCGCGGTTACGAATGGGGGTTTCCACGCCGAAGATTTCTACGCGGAGTGCCAGCTCGCTAACGGCAACGATGCGGGCTTCGACGATACGCCTAGGGTAAACTTGGGGTTTCCCGTTTGTGCCGTTGGTTAAATAATAACGGCGGCGCAAACGAAGCATGGCGGCTTTACGGCTGGCAACCGCGGCACGTTCTTCCCCTGTGCCTGTGATGCCACGGATAACAAAGTCGATTTCTGCCCCAATCATGCGATTCAATACACGGGCGACCCGCTCGTTGTACATGTCATCACTTTGCCCAGGGGGGCGGTTAAGGCCGAGCATCATTTCTTTAAGGGGAATGGCAATCCGCTGGCCTTTGTATTCTACGATGGAAATGAGGTTGCCGTTTTCCATGGCTTCCACTTTGCCCAGCGTACCTGTTAAGTGTGAGCCTGTGATTTGCGAGTTCTTGATTTCATGCCAAACGGCGTTTTCTTTTTCTTGCTGGGTTACAATGTCTGCGCCGACTGCCAAGGTCAAAATCGGTGCGGGGGGTTCGGCTTGCGCTTTTCGCCGCCGTTGCTTGGGTGCGGGCGTGGGGTCGGCTTTGTGCGGGTCATTTTTATTGGACACGCTTTCATCGGGTAATGCGGTTTTGTTAGTTTCCATGTTTTCGTAATCCATCGTAGTTGCTCCTTCCGTGGCTTCATTTGGGGTGGTGTCCGTTGCGGGTGCTTCTTTTTTGCGGGGCATGGGTCATTCATCCTCTTCATAAATGGGTTGTATGTGTTCGCCGTGACATGAAAAAAGGCCCGTTCCCGTGTCGTAATCTTCCGGGTGCGAGCCTATTTTGTTTGTGGGTAAATCTGTTCCTACTAAATTTGCGATACGGATTGCGCCGAGTTCACGCACTATTTTTTCGATAGAATTTCGCATCGGCGCAACCTCCGTTACCGCCGCTTCTGTTTTTCACACAAAAACGCCTCCTGTTCTATAAATCTGATAGTACATCTTCAATGTCAATCTCCCCGAAAGGTTCGTTATTACTTAAATCCAACCTCCCTTGCACCCACGCATCTGCTGTTTTTTTCTTGGACTTACGCTTGGGTGGGGTTAGAAAAACGGGGGGAGCGGGTTTGGGTTCGCCACGGTTTTCTATGGCGGGGGGTGACTTCGGGGTGATGATTGACTCCGATGGTTGGGTTTCCAGTTTACGCTTGGTAGCCTTAACCGTTGGGATAATTTTTACTTCCTCGATGGGTGAACTCGCCACTGCGATAGGCCGCTCCTGTTCTGCCCGCCAGTTGGGGGTGTAATCCCGAGCATTACAATCCCGCAAGCGTCTTGATTCGGGGTGTTTGGTGAAGTCAAACTTTTTCACTTTCAACACCTGTTGCCCTCGAAAGATTATTAACGCTTCATCGCGGGGTAGGCGAAGTACCTCGTCGGGGGTGAGTAATTTGCGTTTCCCGATGGAAGCTACCTCCCGTTGTGATGGAACGTAATTGCTCAACCGCACGGATTGCATTTCCTTTGCGGTACTCTCCACCCCGACAGTTACTTCACCCGTGCGGTCAGAAATGAACTTCGCCGTCATTTCATCGGTACACCCCAAGAATAACTGCGTATCACAATTGCCGATAATCTCCAGCCACGCATCATCGGGGTAGCGGTTTTTCATTTGCGCGATGTTTTGGAATATCACGCTCATAGAGATTTTTCGGCTTCGCACCGTTGAGATTTTCTTAGTGAGGTCGGGTATCACGCCAATGTTCGCCAGTTCGTCTGCGAGCAGATGCACAGGTACGGGCAGGGTTTGGTTCGGCTGTCCGTCTGCGAAGCGCACCAGCTTGATAAACAAAAAAGATAGGAACAACGAACTCAAAAAGTCGAAAGTTGAGTCTTGGTCGCTGGTAATGCAGAAGTACGCACATTTTTTCATGCCTGGTAAAGTGAGGTTTATACCGTCGCTGTGGCTGGTGATGGTACGCAGCACCTCGATTTGGAATACCTGTATGCGGTTTGCCAACCCGATAATGATACCGCTTTGCACGTTATCGCTTGCTTGGGTGAAAATATCATATGGCACTTTGGCGGAGTGGCCGAAGGGCAGGGCGTTGAACGCCGCCTTTAATCCACCCCCATCACTACCCGATGCAACATTTGCCAGTAGTTTGTAAACCTCACCGATATTCCTGCCTGCTTCGGGGTACACCTGCACCACATATAAACACAGTGCCTTGAGTAAGGATATTGCCCCCGTATCCCAAAATGGGTCCATCTTCCCGTTTAAGAGGGTGTTGCGGATAACCACATCGCAAAATATTTGCGCCATAAATTCTTGGTTGTCGCCCTCGATTTCCCGCAGGCAGTTCCATGAATCGGAGTTTTCGGGCGATATCAAGTTAAATACCTGTACGATATAACCGCTATCCCGCAGGTATTCGGACATGGAAGCGTATAACTCGCTTTTCGGGTCGGTGATGATGAGGGATTCCCCCCGCCGAACGCATTGCAAAACCATGTTTCGGACATAGGCACGGCTTTTCATGCTGCCCGCCGCACCGTATACTGCGACGTTTCGATTCATCATGGTGGTTTCGGGTACGCACACCGCCTTGCCTGCCAATTCGCCAAGGATTGTGCCACGGCAGTGCTTCAAATCCTTGATGACTTCCAATTCCTTGTGAAGTTCCACTTCGGACATCCACCCCGCTGTACCATACGTTCCTTTGTTGGAATAAACGAGGTTACGCTCGTTATCCATTACACCGGCGACGGAGTTGTTTTTCATCAGAAAGACAACAATCAACCCAACAAAAGCAACCAGTACCCCCAATCCATAGAGGTTGTAGGGAAAGTGCATCAAGGCGGCAGCAACCTCACGGGGTCTGCCGATGTTAAGGGGCGCAGTATACACGGGGCTTGCTTCGGTACCTGTTCCGATTATTAACCCCGCCAGCCCTTGGCCAATGTCACTACCGAACCAACCCAATAATACGTAAATTAACTGCGAAGCTACGCCCGTGCCGTAAGTTGCCAAGCCCAAGAACAACAACCCTGCCAATACAATCATGGGTCTCCTATTCACATGAAATCATCCCCTTATTAAATGATGGAGGTACAAATGGAAAGAGAACATAAACTCAGTAAAGACTTGCATATGAAAGATGCACTGATGAGCGGTTTTACCTTTGAAGATTTGGTGATTACGTTGCAAAGCAACGAACCTGATATTAACGCTGGCATCGTTCGTAAGGTAGCCAATGAAATGGTAGCGGCTGCGCTTTACGATTTCAATTACTTGATGGAAATTAATATGGGTGAAATCATTGACCGCGCTTTAGGTGCGAAAAAGAGTTAATGGGAATATAACCGCTCAACCACTTTTTCAAGGCTGATGGATTTCAACACAACATCATTACCCAAATATTCACCCAACACTTCTTTTTGAAAATCGAAAACAATGGCAGTACCGACTTTCCCTTGGAGCATTACGCCTGTTTTGAATTTAACCAACCGTGGGATATTCAACAAGCAACAAAAAAGAACGGGGTTTCCGTCCTCGGTTAATGCGTCATGCTCTATAGGGTGCTTGCTGTCCGGGGGAAGGTAGGTTTTTAACATGGACTTTCGCAATACAACCATTCTCGCGTTATCACATAAAAGCCGTAACTGCGCTTCGCCATTCTTATTATTGGTGATGAAGTAGAAAGGCTGATAAGTTTCTGTAAGGAAGGCGTGGATGGTTTGGGTTTTGGCATGGGCGTTTAGATATTTGTGTAGTACCGTCATTTCTTCGCCAATCATGATGCCGCCCACGGGTTCGCCCTTGTATTGGGTAAAAAGCAGGTTGCGGCAGATAGAGTCGTGGATAGCAACCCTGTACCGCATCTCGACGCTTTCCCGCCAGCGGGATTCTACCGTGCTTGTGTTGTATATTGCATAGGCGTGGGTGGGGGTGAGCAGGGTTCCCACGGCCCGCGAACCGCGAATGGCGTTGTCGTCCTCACCTTTTTGCTCCCGTGATGAGTAGAAGCAAGGTGTCGTGATTGTAAGTGCAGACTGCGAAAGAGCAGGCTGCGATGGAGGGATTTTCATACCCAGCGGGTATATCGGCGGCTTCGTGTCCTTGAATATCCGCACGCCTGCGTTGTACAAAACCGTCAGCGCTTCTGCCGTGGTGTGGAGGCGTAGTCGCCTAGCATGGTCATTTCTCTGTTTGTTTGTATCGGTTGCACCCGCCAAATAATCTGCGAAGCGAAGGGGGGTGTCGGCCAACAGCTTACGTTTTCCTTTTATCTCAAGTCTGTATCCCCTTACGCCGTTTTTGTACACCGCCTTAATCATCTTGTCACCGATTAACGCTGTCACTACCTTTTTGGCATAACTGGATGAGGGAATCAGACGGCGAAGATTATTCGCAGGGTACTCACCTGAAATGGCGGTTATCTCCATCAGCAATTGCCCATGTGTGCGCTTATCATCCATAGGGCCCACCTCCTTTAACATATACGCGCAGGGTCATCCACATATCGGCTGCGAAAGAACTTATGTGAAATTAAGTTGATACGGTCTATTGCCGCCGCTGTACATACGCTCCACTTTATGACCCATACACAGAGAAACTTAGACCGTATACTCCCTAAAGTACGGTCAATTTCCGCACAGAATTGGCGGGAGTAAGGTTGAAAAAAACAACATTTACAGCCAATGTTGCACTATCCACAAAATCATAGGGTTGATTCACGTAAAAAGAGATAGTTTTTCGGGTTGATTTTCATGTCGTTGAATCCACTCGGAAAACATATCTTTTTTTATGACGGAAATGCGGGTGGTATCGTGGTCGGAAAGTTCGCTGGAGGTGTACACATCGCAGAGGTTTTCGTTGTCGTCGGTCAACAAAAATGTGTTTATGACATCAATAACCCCTTTGACTTCGATGTTGTCATGGTCGCGTTTTCGGCCTTTGCCATACAGGGTTTTGTCGTAAATATGGGTAATGCAGATAACGCAATGCGTGAATCGTAAAAAGGGTGTATCTTGGGGGTGCGATGCCACGAAGCGCGCTAACGCCGCAGATAGTGGGTCGGTTATGATGCTCATTTGCTTCTTCCTGCGGTGGGGTATCAGACAGGGGATTGTTATATCTACCCCGCTGCCGTCGTATGTCACATTAATACCCATAACATCGGCGGCAGCTTCCAAGTATTCCATCTTTGAAATATTGGTCGTGCTACACACAAGCTCCCTCATCTTGCGGGTAATGAACTCACAGTTAATGGCGGCTTGGTGGCTTAGACTGCTGTAATTTTCGGGATATTTCACAATATCAATGCTTTGTAAGGCAACGAGGTCTTGTTGTAACCGTCGCACATCATCGCCAATCCCCATTATTTTACGTAATAACACTTGCCTATCCATAAATCAGCTCCCCTTGAAATAAGAAAGGCTTCCGTCCGTGTGCGTAAGGGCGAAACGCATAATTCCCGAAAGCTGAAGCCTTGTCATTTGACTTTTATCCTCGACGATAACCATACGTTTAACCGCCTCGGCGTGGTCATTGGCGTTTTTTGCCGTATGCTGTGCGGAAGCCGTCACCACCGTTTCCATCCCATAACTTACATACAGAATTTCATAATAATCGCCAACATGGGTGAGAAACGATATTTGCGCGGGAGCGGTTGCCCGTACATGACTTTGCACTTTATCGAGGATATCTGCCAGTACACCTAACGCCGCCACAAGGCATTTATCGGGGCGCGGGTTTTCCTCTGTGCCGATGAAGTTGCCATCGGTGCTTTTGTGCAACCGCTCTTTTTTTATGAGATAGTTCACCGTGCGTTTGCTCCCGGGGAAGAATTTTTCAAGATGCTCACATCTCAACACGCCGTAAGCATCAAAGAAACTCAATATTTCCTCGGCCTTTTCGTTAAAGGCTGTACGGTCACGCATGGGTATCACCTGCTTTCCTTAAAATTTACCATAAAATTTGACGTATTAGCGACGTAATCGGGGCGTAATACAGACGCAATAAAGACGTATAAACGATGTAATACTTAATTACTGCCGTTTCATTGCATCCGCCGTTACACTTGATATAAATTTTTCTTGCTCCAACGCTTCCCGCTTACGGTCAGCGATAACTTGTAATTCCCTGCGGTCTGTAGTGATAAGTTCCTTCTCTTTTTCTGAAGGCTTAACCTCCACCACAACGTTATTTTTATTGGCCGAAATCATGGCGTTACCCCGCTCGAAATGGATAATGGCTTGGCGTTCGCTTTCCGATAACCCCAAAATATCCTGTACTCGGTCAGCCTCGTCATCTTCAAGGTTTAAGATAATTTTGGTTTTACAGTTGTTGATTATGCCCTTGCCGTACTTGCCATCTTCCAAAGCGAAAAAGTCGTTAAGGTCTTGGGTAGCGGCAATGGCTGCCCCGCCGTAACCTCTTATGATTTTGAATATTTCAAGAACAAATTCGGCAGCCATGCGGTTGGAAGCCGCGCCGATGAGTTTCCATGTTTCGTCTACAAAAATGGCTTTTTCCTTGGTGCGGTCTTGCTTTGCCTTATCCCAGATGCAATCAAGGGCAACAAACATTCCTACGGTGAGTAAATCCCCCGTAAGCTCGGATATATCGAGGACGATGTACTTGTTATCCAAGTTTACGTTGGTTTGCTGGTTGAACGTCGAAGCTGACCCATGCACCAGTCGGTTGATGATATTTGCCATGCGCTTGGTTTCATCACGTTCCGCCAGCAATTTATACAGGTCGCCTATGGTGGGCATCCGCTTAAACCGTTGGCCCTCGGGGTCGGTTGGGTCGATAAGGCTCTCATTATCATGGTGAATCCCGAAGCCGTGGTAGGTACGGATAATCGTTTCGTCCAATAACTGCCGTTCCTCGTGGTTCATGTCGGGTATCAATAACGAGAAGAAAATGTGCAAGCGGTCAATTTTCGTAGCAAGCAGAGAGCGGTCAAGCACCACCTCGTCAATCAATTCTGCCGCCGCCGTATCTACAGGGCGGATTTCCATGACATTGATACAGTGTTTAGACGATGGCGATACTTGAATGAAGCTACCTCCGATGGTGTTACAGGTGCGGAAAAACTCATGCCCCTTGAGGGGTGCGAGGATAAACACTTGTATGCCCTTACGCCGCATTCGTGTTGCCATCAATTGCAATGTAAAGGTTTTTCCTGCACCCGATGTGCCAAGAATGGAAATATTGGCATTTTTGTAAATACGACTGTTAAAACTATCCACCATGATAAGGCTTTGATTATGCTTATTCACACCGAATAAAATGCCGTTGTCATCGCACATTTCAAAGGAAGTAAGCGGATAACAGCTTGCTGCCCCCCGATGTAAGCATGTTTCGACGCGACCATTTATATAGATTCATTTCGATGGAAGCCAAGGGTAATGACGATATAAAGGCATCTTCCATGCGGAAGGTACACATTTGCACCGTCATATCTTGGGCTATCATTTTCTTCTGCATTTCACGAACACGCCAATCCAAGGTTTCCTTGGTTGCGCCGGTGATGGTGATTAGGATATTGGCATAATAGAAATCTTCATTGTTGGCGATGCCGCGCTTCATATAATAACCACCGTGGATGCTACCCGCTAAGTCGTCAAAATCGTCATTGGTGTCCTGGGCATCTTTGATTTTACTTTTGTTCATACGGATATGCCGCCCAAGGCTTTGGGAGATTTTTTCCTTGGGTTGCTTGGCAAGGTAGATGTCGATGTCAATGCCTTCCCCCGCATTTACGAGCAGTGAAATCCAACCCGCCTGCACATGGGTTTTGAACCCTTGGGTGGGTACGACCAAGTAGGCGATATACATGCCGTCCATTTTGATATAGTTCATGTGCGTAAAGTCGATATAGTGGGGTGCGGCGTACTCAACGGCGGGTATATCTTTTACCTCAACCTTCCCGTATTTGGTGGCGTAATCTACAATCACTTCCCGCCTGCGTGCAGATAACGGCACATCAAAGCTGGATTTACGATTAAGCATTTGATAAAGAACCTCGGTGGTAAACTCATCATCATTGTCATGCTCCACAATATCGTTACCACATTGGGCGAGATATGTCCGTGCGGTGGCTGTTATGGTGTTGAGATTGGCGATTGCATCGGCTTCGATGTCTTTAGCACGAAGGTAGGGTTCATACTCGAAAATAATAAAGAACCTGCGTGATACGGCTTCCTTCGAGCCAATATTGTAAAGCAGGTTCATGTAGTCTTGCTGAAGGCTACGGCACTCGGCATTAGTTTCCTTTTGCAAGTCGACCTTGGCGATGTTTAGGTGTTTTTCAATGTCTGCTTTTTTTGATAGGCATTTGAGTTGCATTTTTATTGGACTTATTTTGAGGAAGCTAACAAACGACCAGATAATCGAGCGTTGTTCCTTGGGGGTTCGTAGTAGAAAGTTTATGGGGGTGACTTCGATGATTTTTACATATCGTCCATCGGCGGTGTAGATGATGCCGTTTTTTATTTTCTTTATGGGGATATAATCTGCCAATTCGTTTGTACTTCGGATGAGCTTACCCCGTTTGCCTTTAACCAACATGCCTTTATTGTTTTTCTTGGGGGATAGACTCCCTATGACCCGCCGCTTAAATGTGAAGCGGAAGCAGAAGTAGAGAAACTCGGTGATGCTTAACCCCATCACACCGATGGCGGCGAAGAACATCAACGGCAGCACCCCCGCAAGGAGGATTGTGACTCGCACGGTTAAATCCATACCCGCTGTTACGCCAAAGAGTAACCATGCAGATACACCCCCCACTACACAGGCTTCTATGGCATTCCGTAAGCGGAACATACCACCGAAAACACCGCTTGCATCTACATAGTTTGGCGGAATGAAATATACGTCCGCCGATTCATCATTGCGTTCCTTTGTGTTATTCTTAGCCATTTCGCACTCCTTTCGAGCATAAAAAAAGACCTCCGATTGGAAGTCTAGTTTTGGGATTTTCCTTGCATGTTGTTAATTTGCTTATATATAAAGCTTACAATATTTCGGGTATGTTCCGCGTGCTATGAAGAACGCGAGACATGTTAATAATTTTAGCATCTTCATCTACGGTATAGAAACAGAGAAATTGATATGGCAAGGGCATTATACGGTACGCTACGTTACCTTGATAAGCAGCGTAAACAGGATACATGAATGGATACTTTTTCAAGTTCACCATTTGTTCATCCAGTGATTGTGCAAGCTTATCAGCGGCAGGAGGACTATGTTCAAAAAGATAATCTTCAGCAACCGCTAAATCAACATCAAACGATGGCAGATATATCGGAGTGTACACGTTTTCTCTCCTCACGCCTTTTTGCTGCATTAGCCATTATTTCTTCATGCGACAGCCATTTCGTATTTGGGTCAGCAGTTTCCCGTTCGGCTTGTTCAAGTGCTTTGCAAATTCGCGCATGGTCTAAATCATTATAATAAGCACGTCCTGTACGGATATTAAAAGGTATACATTCTTCCCGCTCAACGGTCTTTAAAAAAAGGGTGATTGCAGTAGTCATATCCATACCCATCTCATTAAATACCCGCTGTGTATTCTGTTTTAATCGTTCGTCTACATTTACATATATTCTGGCAGTAGATGCTGACATATTAACCGCTCCCTTCATGGAGTCAAGTATACGCCTGTTATACGCATGGTGTCAACTTGGCGGCGCGTTGATAAAAATCACGGGGTTAATGTGTTGGCCTGCGACAATAATCCCAAGGTGCAGGTGCGGGCCTGTAGAACGCCCCGTACTGCCAACCTCTGCGATAACCCTACCTGCGTCAACCCATTGGCCTACTGTTACTAAATTTCGGCTGTTGTGCGTGTATTCGCTAACAACACGCCCAAAACCCGCGATATAACCGTGGTCTATTTGAACCCAATTACCTGCGCCACTAGAGAACTGTGAGAGGATTACATACCCGTCGGCTATTGCGCGAATGGGTGTGCCAATGGGTTTGGGGATGTCAATGCCGTTGTGAAATTCTCTGCCACCCGTTCCGAATGGGTTATTCCGCCATCCAAAGGGCGAAGATATACGCCACGGCATACCGGGGAATGGATTGTAAAATCCATCAACAATGCCCGCCTCAAGAACAATGCCGAACCACCCCCCCATATCCGTATCGGTTAGCAAAGACATGAGATTTCTGGCATATTCATGGGCGAAGGTCATTAGGCGGGTATCATCAGCAATGCCGAAAATGTCGGCAAAAATCATTTCACCGTTGTATACGATAATGAAGTTGTGAACAGTTACTTCTATTTCAGCAGGTGGCGGTGGAACATAAGAACCCTGCCAAATCCCCGTGGCGTAATTAAAGTGACCACTCCATATCCAATTCTCAGGAACATAGGTTAATAACCTGTTGGAAAACAACCACCCCGGCGTATCCCATGCCCCTGTTTCTGGATTCTGCACATATGCAAATGGCGGCGGCGGGTCGGGATATATGAATCGTTCTTCAATTTCCACTTCAACGATGTAGTTAAATAAGTCTCTCATGCGTTCTGCGTCACGCATAGCCTCGCGCAAGTCTTGTAAGCTAATCTGCATTACATCGCCATATAATGATGCCGCGTACAATCCCAGCACCACCGAAGTATTGAATTGAAATACGTCGCCCTCGATGCCAATAATGCGGGCTTCGTCTCCCTCGGGTATGTGCAACATTTCCTCGTTTATGCGAGCAAGCACACGCTGGTATTGTTCATAATGGGCATCCCCTATAATTTCATGAGCGCGCTCAAGATTATAAACGATGTGGGCTATATCAAAAGCGTTGTCGAAGTAAATGCGTTCCGAATAATTAACTGCCGTTGTGCCACCGCCAAACAACGACCCAATGCCCATAATGATTGCACCAACAATGGGCAATGAACGGAAAAACGCGCCGATGCTATTCAACACACCACCAACAAAACCTACGATTGCGTTAAAGATTATCAAGGGGAGCATGGCAATTAATAAAACGGGGAGGATAATGATGATGCCTACTACGACTGCCAGTTTTATTGTAATTCTTGGGTTTTTCAATGCGGCAATGGTAGCACCACCCGGCCCGCCTGCGGCTGCACCTTTGGCAATCAATGCAGCGGCTTTACCCATTTTCGCCGCTTCCAAAGCGGCACTTGAGGCTTTTTGTAAGCCTTCTGTGATTTTGGGATCTTCCCCCTGTTGATTACCCATATAGCCTCCTTCATGCACAAAGAAAAAGCACGAACTTTTTTCCAAGTATCGTGCTTTTCCATTGTTTGAAATTTATCGCCTACGTTTACGCCCTTTCCCAGAGGTGTTTTTTGCAGTTCCTTTTTCTGTGGGGCGTGGTGATGATTTAATCTTGATTGCGGGTTGTTGAGTGGTTGTTTCTGCCTGCGTGACTTTATATGTCGTAGATTCATTCGTTTGTGGCGTTGTATTCTGCATCGAAAATGGGGTGTCACTGGTCGTCGATGACAATATCCCACCAGAATGAGGGGATACAGGTGCTTCCATGCGGATCGATTCAGATTCCACATTATTATGGGTTATCTGCGGAGTATCGGCAACAATAGTGGTTTCGGGTGTTGGTGAATATACCGCAATATTGTGACCTGCATTCCCTTCTTGAGTAGCTTCCATCGGTACGCTATTATCCGATACCCCGCTAGAAATTACGGGGGTATGAATCGGCGCAGGAGCGGTGTCATATCCGCCATCAAAACCACGTTCCTCGTTATTATGATTTTCATACATAGGGGCTTGCATCGGTGTGTCAGATGAAGTGATAATCGGGCTTGGAGCAATGGGTGAAGTCTGTGTTGTATGCGATGAATCACCACCCAAATCTACTGTTGCCGCATCTGTTTGGGGTGCTTCTGCCGTTTCATATTGCACAGACGTTCCATGTGCCATTCCCGCCGATGATTTTATTTCATTGGCCCCCATTGTATGTGGTTTTTGGTTCACCACTGCCGAGTTCATTGCGGTTGGGTTAGATAGAAGCGGTGCTTGCACCGATTCCTTTGCGCCTACGCCTGTTGTAGAAACGGTGGCAACTGATTTTTCAAGCGGTTTACTGTCATGCCACCCCTCGGTATTTACAACCGAAGGAGCATTTCTCACTTCCGAAGAATCATTGATGGGATTGGTTGATTGCCATGCTTCCATGTTTGCTCCAACTTCGGCAGATTCGGGGGTTATATCACCTGTGGAAACAGGTATAGGCATTGCAGTTGCATCATCGCTTTGATTTCCAAGCTCCATATACTCCTCGTTATTGGCATGTGTATATTTAACACTACCCCCATGAGGTGCTACAGGAACTACATCGTGAAAACCCTCGGTATTGATTGCCGTAGGCATTTCTTGTTGCTCGTCGGTATCTCCAATGGGTTGAGCGTCGTGATAGCCTTCGGGGTTTTCGATTTTATTCTCACCTGAACTTATACCAACACCATCATCGGGTAACGGTTTGGCAAGTGTTGCGTTATTATTGTTGGGCAGCTCGTTATTTGAATCAGAAGAAATACCCTTATCTGCCATGCGCGCCGAAACCATTTCCCCAACTTTCGCCGCACCCGTTTTTGCGGTATAAATCCCTGCACCAACAACCCCACCTTTAAGGGCTGCATTCGCCACACCACGGGGGAAGCTATCATTTGCATTCCCACCCGTTGGGGCACTGGCTGGGGTACGATATCCTGCACCGGCAGGTGTACCATGCGGGGTAGCACTGGATGCCGCTGCCGTAGGCATACCGCTCGATGATGTACGGCCACTTGGGGAAGTACCACCAATGGGGCTACTCCCAACAGGTGCAACACCACTCCCAGGGCTACTTGTGGGAATCGGCACAGCACCCGTATGCCCTGTGCTGCTACCGCTCGGCACACCACCGCTTGGGCTACCACCACCCCGACCACCAAACCCAAGCATACCCATACCACGGGAAAACGCACCGCCGACATGTTTTAATGCCATACCCGCCATAATCAAATCCCCTACAGCTCTACCGCCCGTTTGGGTTACGTTAAGCCCAAGGGATTGAAGCAAACTATCCATTTTCTGCGCCAATTTCAAAAACGCAAGAATAGCAAACATCCAAAGCACCAACCCCTGTATAGGGGATAAACTGTTGGGCGAGTTTTGCGACATCTCGTTAATCTGGTCCCAAGTGATACCTGCAAGGTTTTCCGTTTCCATGCGGTCATCTAACGCATCAACGGGGTTTGACGCATATACGAAGGTTGGGCTTATAGCTAAGAAAATCACAATGAAAATAACAATAAACTTTTTCAACATATAACCCTCCTACGCAAAACTCATAACGGGGTTAGCGGTAAATACCCGTAACATAGTAATAAACAAACGAAGCGTCCAAACATTCATCACAAGCAGTAATAACTGCCCGCCTAACATTCGACACCATGACTTGAAAATGGGGTTGGTGGCCTGTGATGCGCCCATCGCAAACGCCAGCGGGGAAGTAAACGCCAAGATACCCACAACAAGGTATCGCTCCACGCATTCGATGATGAGCTATGGTGATAGGTAAACCTTTGATGTCATCTCCAGCTTTTCCCCCACCTCACACCGTACATGCGACTTTCACCGCATACGGCGTTCCAACAAGTATTTAGATTGCAATGTTTCCTACTATTTCTAAGTTCTCTGCTGATAGCCTCAAAGAATTAACCTTTTTGATGGCCTTTTTGTCTAAGTTAAGAATTTTGAGATACTTTTCTATCGTATCGGGTTGATTAGCGTGTATAAGTTTATGCACATCTTCCCTTATCCACATGAGGTTGCCGTATTCGTCTGAACCACCTAACTCTTTAGGCGTTTTGTGGTGACAAACCATATTGTTTATGGTTAGCGGTTCGCCAGTTACGCCACAATTACCTTTTTGTCCAGCCATTAAAGATATACGGTTATCGTTATACTCTACGAATTTTTCATATTCTTTGCTTTCAAGCAAGTATCTAACAAGATGAATTGCACTTTTTAGCTTGCTGTGTTTAAGCCTTCTCCCGCTCGGAGTATAATCGTTTACCTCTTGCGTGAATTTCAATGGAATTTTGAATGTACAACCATAAATTGGGAAAATTGTTACTCCTGCCACAATGTTTGGTTTTCCACCGTATTTTCCATAAAACTCTTGATACGTTTTAGACTTTTTCGGCTCGGCTTCGGGCTTCTTGCTTTTGCCCTTAACCTTTTGGGTTTTATTTTTGAGTCTATTGTGTAGGCTCTTGTTGACAATGAAATTGATGTCTCTAAAATCCAATGAACAGAGGGTAGCGGTGTTGTAATAATTGTGCATACCCAAAATCATGGCGTTTAGCTTATTAACTTGTAGGGGCGTTCTGTATTTTTGTATAACTTTTATTTGCCCTTTAAGTTTCGATTGCATTGCCTGTTTTGCCTTTTTCGAGATATTACTGCGTGTAATAAACTTACCGTCTTTCTTTTGAACGAATAGTGAAAACCCTAGAAACTCCGTTTTGCCTTTTCGGACGTTGGTTATTTTAGATTTTTCGGGGCTTATTTCTAAACCTAATCTTTCATTTAACCATTGCCTTATGGCAGTAAAGATTTTTTGGGCTGTTTTATAATCTCTGCAAAAGATTTTGAAGTCGTCAGCATATCGTACAAAGAAAAATTCTTTGAGGTTAGTGGTTCGGAGGGCTTTATGCCTACTATAATTTTCAACATAATTGTGGCGAGTGTGTTTGGTTTCCCATTGATTACTCAACCACCAGTCCAGTTCATTTAACACCACATTTGACAATAATGGTGAAATGATACCGCCCTGTGGGGTTCCCTTATCGGGTTTCCCAATACCCTTGATTTCTGATTTTAGTATTTTGCCGATAATGCCAATCAGGTTTTTGTCCTGAATACCAATGTTCCACATTTGTTTGAGCAGTTTTCCGTGGTTGACATTATCGAAAAATCCTTTAATGTCGATGTCCACAACATAATGCAACTGATTCGCCCATGTTAAGAAACTTGCCCTTGCAATAGCATGGTCTGTTGACCTATTCGGTCTAAAACCGTAACTGTGGTTGTGAAATTTAGCTTCGCATATTGGCTCTAATACTTGGAGAATACATTGCTGTACAATCCTATCGTCCATACAAGGAATGCCCAACGGTCTTGTCTTGTTGGGTTGACCCTCTTTGGGGATTTCAACACGACGTACACTTTTAGGGTGGTAGTTGGCTAATTTGTCTTGAAAATATTTAACAATTTTCGCTTCGTCCCAACCTTTGTAATGTTCAATCGTGCGTCCATCCGTTCCCTTTGTCTTTGACCCTTTGTTAGTCTTGATGTTGCGGTAAGCCAAAAGGATATTGTTTTCGCAGGAGATTAACGTCAGTAAATCGTTAAAAGATTTGTTGTTGACTGCTTCAACGTGTAAGTTGTCAAACACATCTTGCATATTGTAATACTCGTTATTACGCAGTTTTTGTTTCTTAGGTTGCTTCTCTGGTTTCGTACCAACAGTCAAGTCAACCGCCTCCTTTTTGGAATTGGTTTCTTTTAGTCATACAAGAACCTTGAGAGCCTTAGAAATAATATTGCATCTAAATCCTGTCTAGTGGCTATCCCTCCACGGCTTGTTATCACCGCTTCACAGGTACTGTGCCACCACTTTCACTACGATAAAGGTAGATTATCCTGATAACTGGAATGGCGTATGCCATGCCTACATTTTCTATAGGCTTTCAGTATTTTCTACCACCACTCATTGGGTTGCTATACCCTTAACATTGTGTCCGTAGCTTACCACGTTCCGATACCTCTATCTATTCATATACCCGTAGGTGCTTGCTATAAGCCTTTGTGCTTGAATGTGCCTTTAACACAATAAGGTGTTTCATAATTTCAAATCTTACTCCACCTCACACATACCGCATTGCGGCATACACATTTCTGTGTATTGAACTTAGAGACCCGTACATTCGCAAGTTCGCCAGTGGTTTGACCCACATTCTCACCATAGATATTTTATAGACCCCCGACCTATCATACACTCGACTTTTTACAGTTCGCATTTCCTGTAGCATAAACTTCCTGCTACTTAGGGTGTATTCTCAGCCGACTTCACCGAGCTTCGTACATAATGTGATAGCACACACCTGCACGTCGGAGTATCAGGGAAGGCGTTTCAGGACGTTACCCCTTCATTCCACCTTTCGTTAATGAAGCAAGTTACAACTTCAAAAGGTAATCAGTTCTCCTAATTTTGGAATAGGTAATATTCCAAAAATTAGTGCCTAGTTTTATCCAACATGGACTATGCCTGCTAATCTCTAGCAGGGTTGGGTTTGTCTAGGAACGTGTCGCGCTAAAATAATTCCAACCTACAACCACCACGAAAACCATCGCCAATATAAGCCCCACCAACAAGCCTTTGCCTCCGCCGACCAGAATCAATGTCATAATGGCGTGGGTACGCACAAAGTCGAGCGCGGGTTCGGTGATTCCCACAATGGCTTGGTAGGGGGTGTTCGCCAATCCAATGGCGATTTGTGCAATATCCAAGGCGAAGAACGCCAAAAATCCAAAGATGATTGTCTTTGCCACCAACTGTAACGGCGGTTCAGACTCTACCCCAATGGGCAGAAAGAAATTTTTGAATATCCCCCAAACCATGTTAAGCCCCAACAATGTAAGCGCCGTAACCACAAATATTTCATAGGTGGTTTCCACGATGGGGAAGATGCTTACGAACAGGGTTAAATCTGCCCCTAAGACACTCAAAATGCTCATGCCAAACATATCAATGGCGGAAACCACTTGGTCTATCAGCCATCGGAACAAACTATCCATTAGGTGCATATGGTGGCCTCCTTTTTAGACCTAACGCACCGAGCAGCGCGGAAGCTGCCCGGCACGAAAGAAAGTGTTAAACGCCTACCTTATGAAATGGTAGGAATGGCAACATCAGGCCCGATAATTTCTTGGATAAACGTAAGGATAAAACCCACAGCGTTAATACAAGCCCATGCAATGGCAATGCGTTTAATCCATGTGTTGGCCTCGTCTACGGTTCGTTGGTTTTTACTCAGCATCTTCATTAGAAAAGCCATTGTTAAAAATAAAGCCGCAATAATGCTGGAAATGGTACGGATTTGCCGTAACACGCCCTGCATGGCAGTGTTTGCACGGGTGAAAACCTGCCCGCCTGGGTCGCTTGCCATTACAACATCTGCCATGCCCACGGAAAACATCAGGCACAACATCAACCCCATCAGCCCATACCCCACATAAGCCAGCTTTTTGCGATGTTTTGTTATGGCGTTTAACACGCCGCTGTCTGTGCTTTGCACGGTTGCCAAACAACCCATTACATGGTCGTTGACTTTTGCGCTTGCTTCTTTGAACGTACTCATACAGCACAACCTCCTTCATGGAAATTTGTATATAAAAAAGCAGGGCATGGGAAGAACCCAAAACCCTGCCAACATAAAATAGTGGCTGATAATTACCAGCCTGTTCTCGGATGTTGCCCGTGGGTGGGGCGGAATACCCGCGTCACCCAAACATTGTTACCCACAACCCACTCACTGCCTGTTCTGCCGCCGATGTCTACACGATTTACGAACTCATACCCGTTTTGCAATCCATCACGTACCGTGCCTTCAATGCGCGGTGCTTCCACAGCCCGAAAACCGGCCCGCACCGTACCGAAGGAGTACATAATCTCCGTAACAAACTCATTGGAGCGAAGCCCCAAAGCCGCAGGCGACATATTGAGGGCGTTGTTACGGGTACTGCGTAGGTTGTCATACGCCACCCGCCAAGTGTCGTCGAGGTTCGTGCGGAACATAACCGCATAACGCAGGTCTTGGTTAAACGTGCCCGTGAAAATCCTATCCAGCCGTACTGCATGTGCGGGCAAAATGTCCCGTACATAGAAGTCGGAAAGTTCAATGGTGGAACTGTTTGCGATGGTGGTGATATTCCACACAATCGGTTGACCCGACATGACTTCTACAGGCCCTGTCTTTCTAACTTCTACGCCTACATTGGCGGGTTCGTTAAAGAACTCGTAGCGCAGAATCTGCCCCGAGTGTTCAATTGTTACGTCCAATATCACATCGGAGCGGCGGTAAAATGCAGGGGCTACAATTTCTTCGATAAGATAACGACCCAAGGGCAAGGGGCGGGAAACGCCAACCCCGCGGGCATTGGTGATGAATTGGTCTACGACATTACCCGTGCGCCAGTCGCGTACTTCAAAGACTGCACCCTCAAGGCGGCTACCCGCAGGCAAACCGTTGATTTGATTATCAGCACTGGATAACTTTGTAATTTGTATCTGCCCTGCTTCGCGGGTGTTCTCCCATACTATTTCCGTAACCATACCCGCCCGTAACTCAATGGTGCGGGGCATGGTATCACGCAGATAACCGGGAGCTTCCCTTGTTTCACGAATGGTATATCTCCCCGCGGGTAAAATGCCTGTGAAGTCAATCACACCATTGTTATCCGTGATAAAAGGCCCTGCCACTTCTTGGTTGGTAATGAAGTCAAAAATCCGAAACTCCACGCCGGGTATGCCACGGCGAGTAACGGAGTCGATTTTAAGCAAACGCAACCCCGCCATTTGCTCGTTGACTACTTCCAATGTTGTCAACCTTCCTGGGGTGATTGTCACCACATGCACGGTTGCATCGAGGATATAACCGGGCAAAGCCCGTGTTTCTGTGATGTGATACACCCCCGCCGCAAGGTGACTAAGGTGAATCATACCCCTGTGGTCGGTAAGGAAGTTGCCGTTGGGGGCAATGTTTGGGCTATTGGCAGGAGTGTTGGGTTGGTTTTGGTCTGCCATTTGCCCACGCACCAAGCGGCCATCGGCGTGGCGTACTTCAAACTCAACACCTTGTAACGGCCTACCCGTATGGGCATCACGCTTGATGATTAACAAGCCCGACGCAGGGGTATTTTCGATAACCAGCAAATAATTTTGTTGGCGGGTCTGGCTGTTGATGTGCAACACAACCGCTTCATCTAAGCCGAAATAACCCTGTGCCGCACGGGTTTCCGTTACAAAAAACGTGCCGTCATTCATGGCAGGCAGATGGATTAAACCATTTCGGTCTGTGACGAAATCAAAGAAGCCCGTCTGCGGGTTAATGATACGCTCCCCGCTGATGCTTGCGATTTCAAACACCACCCCTTGAATGGGCTGGCGGGTTACGCTGTTGATTTTTCGGATGGTTAAACTCGGCGCACGGTAGTTGCGAATCGTAATGGTGGTGTTTTGGTTATCACCCACAACAAACACAACGGGGTCTGCCAAGATAAAACCGTCCAAAGCCCTTGTTTCAATGGCAACAAACGTACCTTGCGGAAGTGAAGGAATATAGATTAACCCCGCCACGTCGGTGACAAACTCAAAACTGCCGTTTTGGGGATTGCGGATACGTTGCCCTGCATTGCCGTTACCGAAATAATGGGCAATTTCAAACATAACGCCCGCAAGGGGTCGGTTGGTATCACCGCATAATTTGCGGATAACATAGGTGGGCATTTTGTAATTGTAAATCGTGATGGTGGTATCGGATGCGCCGGAATTTACCGTGAATACGACAGGCTCGGCGGCAACATAACCCGCCAATGGGCGAGTTTCTGTGATAATGAAGGTACCGGGTTCCAATGCGCCGATTCTTACAATGCCTGCGGCATTGGTGACAAATTCAAACGAACCGTCGAGGGGATTACGCAAGCGGTCGCCCGTGGTGCCCGTGCCGAAGAAGTGAGCAACCTCAAACACCACACTTGCAAGGGGTAGCCCTGTATCGCCGCTGCGTTTGCGGATATTCCATTCGGAATAACGGTAATTCCGCACCGTAAGCGTGGTGGGTTCGTGGTCGTCCACAACGAAGATAATCGGCTCGGCAAGGCGAAAACCGGGTAAGGTGCGGGTTTCCGTAGCAACAAACGTACCGTGGGGCAGATTCGGAATGCGAATCAAGCCCGCATGGTCGGTCGTCCATACGAAACTGCCATCAAGCGGATTACGCAAGCGTTCGCCAATGCTACCGTTGGCAAAAAACGTGGCAATTTCAAATTGAACGCCTTCCATGGGCAGGTCGGTGTGGCCGTCCAGCTTACGGATGTTGTAGTCGGGGAAGCGGTAATTTCGGACGGTGATAATATAGTTCCTGTCATGGCCCACGATAAACACCACGGGGGTGGCGGGTTTAAACCCGGGCAAAGGACGTGTTTCCGTTGCCACATACGAACCTGCGGGAAGCATGGGAAGCCGAATTAATCCCGATGAATCGGTAACAAATTCAAAACTCCCGTTGACGGGGTTTCGGATTAACTCCCCCTCAAGGGTGCTAAACTCAAAAATAACCCCTTGGAGGGGTTGACCTGTCATGCCGTCGATTTTGTTTATCACGAAGGTGGCAAGCCTCGGATTTACAAAACGCTCAGTGCGGGTTTCCCCTGCCACAATTTCTATCGCACGGCTGGGTTCAACGATGGCAAACCCCTCGGGTGGGCGGGTTTCAATAATTTGATACGCACCCGGAGCAAGCTCGGCAATGATGGCTACGCCGCTATTACCTGTTACAACACGGTGTACCAATTCGCCGTTAAGCCTGCGGATTTCAAACTCTGCCCCGCTTAGGGGTTCGCCGTTGTCGCATACCTTTTCGATGATAAGCGCGGGAATGCGGTGGTTTACAAAGGTTTCAATGCGGTGCTCACCCGCCGCCGCAACAAATGTCCTTGCGGGTTCGGTAATTACAAAACCGGACGGGGCTTGCACTTCCACGATTTCAAACGTACCAACGGGTAAGGTCATGCTGGCAATGCCGCCTTGCCCCGTGGTAACGTATTCACGGAACGCTCCACCGATTTCCGACACCCTAAAGCGTGCGCCGGGTAAGGGGCTTCCGTTTTCGTCTACCTTTACGATAGACAATGTGGGTTCGGTCAGATTAACGAATGTTACATGGGCAACCGAATTTGTACCCACTTCCACGCTACGCCCTGCTTCGGAAATGACGAAGCCTTGTGGGGCGCGGGTTTCCTCAACAAAAAACCAACCGCTGGGTAAGTTAGCAATATTAATCATACCGCTTGCGCCTGTGGTGTGATACCCCACAAGCTGCCCGTTTTGGTGCGACACCCTAAACTGTGCGCCGGCCAAAGGTGCGCCATGTGCATCAGTTTTCTCGATGGTTAAACTCCCTAAGCGGGGATTAAGGAAAGTCACCACCGTAGGCGCGCGGGGGTTTACCTGCACCGTGCGGGTGGGGTTGGGGTCGAGGGCAAACCCGGGCGGTGGGTCGGTTTCGGTGATTGTTACCCAACCCAAGATGTCGTGGATTTCGATTAAGCCGTTGGAATCGGTAATAAATTCACCAATCCACTCGCCATTGGAAAAACGCACATCAAAGCGCGCGCCTTGTAAGGGGGTCATGTTGTAGCTGTCAAACTTCCGAATGATTAACGATGAATACGGCACATTCGTGAAGTTAAGCTGGTACGTTTGCCCTGTGGCATTTACCCGAATGGTCTGCGGCACCCTATCAATTTGAAATCCATCGGGCGAACGCATTTCCGTTACCACATAGGAATCGGGCGGTAAATTGGGGATAAGGATATAACCCTGTGCGTTGGTGGTGAAAATGCCGTTGGACGTACCCACGACAGAACCATCACTACGGGTTACACGAAACTCCGCATGTTGCAAGGGACGGTGCGTTACTTCGCAACGCTTGGTAATGAGCAAGCTACCGTAGGGGTCGTTGGCGAAGTTTAACTCCACCACGGTATGCCCATCGGGGGCAAGAAACGCCGTTTGGGTGTTATTCACAGACAGCGTAAAATGTTGCGGCGGATTTTCCTCCCGCACAACATAACTGCCCGGTACAAGTCCCGTGATAACAATGATACCGCTTGGGCCTGTAGTATACGTGCCAATCACCGTACCCAGCGTACCGCTCGTACCTGCGGAGGTGTGAATCAAGTTAAAGGTGGCACCGGGGAGCAGTCGCCCCGTTACGGAACAGGTTTTCTTAATTACGATACTGTTTAACGGCCAGTTAAAAATGTTAGAGCCACCGGGGGCAAGCCATTGGTCGCCGCCTGTAACGCTAATTTGGCTTTGAAGGAATTGTTGCCGTGCGGAATAGTTCATGGCTTCCCATTGTGCAGGGGTAAAGGGGAAGTCGGGAACATTCGGCACGTTTTGCGGGAGTTGTAAATCCGGGGGATTTTGCGGCGGGGGCGTTGGGTTGGTGTCAACCGCACCTACGCCTGCATTTGATACCTGCGGGGCAGAGTTGCTTCCACCACGGATATAATTTAACAACCGATAAGTGTTATCCCCGGGGTTCAAAAATACCCTGTAGTTATTATTCAAATTTAACGACATACCGGGTGCGGGGAAGATTTCTGTTACACGATACCACCCAACATTTACAAAAGGCAAAATGATTTGCCCGTTGCGGTCGGTGACAAAATCACCGATATGCACCACATTGGGGGAATTGGGTACTTCATGCTCCACCCGAAAATGCGTGAGGGGTACGGGGCGCATAGTTATCATGTTCCACTTCGTTATTACGAGGGTCGGCAACAACGTGTTTTCCACCAACAAGAGATAATCCTCATTGGGGCGGACATGGATAATCCACGAGCGATTTTGCTCCAGCGGGTCGAGGAAATAATTTTGTGCTGCACGCACTTCTGTTATGCGGTACATACCCGCATGTTGAAAAGGAAGCACAATTTGCCCGTTGGCGTTGGTTCTGAACGGATTACCCGTCAGCGGCCCGCGCCCGGGGTCGTCAATCTTTTCAATGTGGAAATACGCACCTTCGATTACTTCGCCTGTTACAGCATCACGCTTATTAATCGTAATGGTGGGCTTACGGCGGTTTTGGAATAACACCGTATTGTTGTACCCCGCAACCATCGTTACCACTTGCCAATTCGGGTTCGCAAGGTGATACCCCGGTGGCGGCACGACTTCGGTGATAATAAAGGTACGCTCCGATTCACCCGCAAACAAAGTCCACGGTACATGAATCGTGCCGTCTGCACCTGTGATTAGGGGGAAATCCGTAGGAAGCGGCGTGCCGCTGCCCTGTGCTTGAATGGTAAACTCAGCACCCGCAAGGCGTTCCCCTGTGTCTTGGTCAGTTTTGATAATCGTCAGACCGGGATTGCGCCAGTTGCGCCATGTTACTTCATTGCGCTTTGGGGTCATAATGATTGTGGATTCGCCATCCATTAAAACAAAACCGTCGGGGGCTTGCACTTCTTCTAATATATAGGTTTCGCCGGGAATAAACGGCCCGTCAAATCGTGCGATACCGTTTGCCCCCGATGTGGCGTACCACGAAACACGATTGCCTTGGGCATCTAACCCTGTAAGCCGAAAACGTGCGCCTGCCAGGGGTTGCCCACCCGTGGGGGAATTGCCTGTGGTATCGCCGTCGATTTTCAACACTTCCAAATAAGACATGGGCGTATTGTAAAAACGAACCACAGGTGCAGGGCGTGTTGCATGACCCGCGATTTGCCCCCAGCTTACGGCTACGGAGCGGAAAGCGGGGTCGTCAAGCATAAAACCCGAGGGGGGTTGCACTTCCGACAGGGTATATTGCCCAGCGGGAAGCCCTCGGAATATAACACGGCCATTGCTATCCGTAACCAAAGTCTGGTCGATAACTTGCGGCGCATTGCCTTCTACGAAGAACCCTTGGATTCTAATATGCGCGCCAGCCAAAGGCTGGTTGGTGATAATGCAGTGTTTGTACGCAACGATTTCGGAAAACGGATAATTTTCGAAAACGACATGGACTGCATTTACGTTGGGGTCTTGCTGTATATCAAGGTTGGGGTTTGTCATGGACGGGGGCAAAACCACTTGTAAATCCAAGTCGCCCAATATATCCGCCATCGCTTCCAGTACGGCGGCCAAGTCCATTTCATCGCCAATATTAATGCCCGCCATGTTGCTCAACAATTCAAGGAACTCATCCCATGGAATCATAACCTCGGGTTCTTCGCCCTCTGGGGGTTCTTCAATATTGATTGAGATGTTCGGTGGGTTAAGCCAAAAGGCGTAGGCGGTGTGTTGCGGTAAAAGGGAGAACCCATCAGGCGCGCGTTCCTCCACAACGAGGTACATGCCGTAGGGTAGCCCCTCCAGTCGCCACCAGCCATCGCCCACGGTGCTGGTTACACCCGGCAGACCGGGCGGGGCTACTTGGGCATTGGCAGTCAGCACTTGTGACAGATTTATGCCTGTGTTGTTGAACGTCCAATAACTGCCGTCGGGCAAAGCCACTGTATGGCTCGACATGCCAATCAAGCGGATTAACGCCCCCGAATTGGGGTGCGTGGCATTGGGTACGTTTTCCCGTGACAACGCATCCACCTTTTCAATGAAAACCGAAGGACGGCTTTCAGGCGGGGGCTGGGGCGTTGGGGTTGGATTGGGTGTAGGTGTCGGCGTTGGGGTGGGCGTTGGCGAGGGCGACGGGGACGGCGAGGGTGTGGGTGAAGGCTCAATATCCCATGTGTATGCCGCATGTGCCAAAACCTCGGGCACGTAGAAAATCATGTCTTGCCAATTTTCGATGTCGTTGGGGTTTTGCATCACAAAAACCCTGCCCGCATAACGATTGTTAATACCACGCAGGTCTACCCGTGCGGTTTGCCCTTCGCTTCCTGCGGGCATGGTAAGGTGAAAGTGCGTGATGGGTGTAAAATCTCCACCTTCTTGGAACGAAAAAATGGTTTCGGAGTTTACAGGCGCAGTAGCAATGGGGTTGCCGTTCACATATAACCCCGTTCCCGCAGGCGTTCCCGGTGCCCAATAAAAACGAAATGGGTTACGCATACAGGTGGTTCTGCGGTTATGCCCAATCGTAAAGTTAGGCGATTGTGACTGCACACCTTCTACGGAAATACTTCGATGGCCGTTGATGGTAATGGGCGGCATAGCCGCTTTTGCGGCAGCACCTCCTGCACCACTTAGCCGTGCGTCAACGGCGGTGCGGGTATAACCGTCAATACGCCCCCATGTGGCATTGGGTCGGCTGATATAGGCTACCGCAACGCGGGTCATATAGGCATACCATGCACGTTCATCCCCCGTGCGGTTTTCGGTTAGATTGGGATTTACGGGAAATCCATACCGAAGTACCGTGCGGAAATGGGAACCGTCTGCCCCTGTGAGTTCGTAGACAGCCATATTGGTTTCGGGGCCGGGCATGTTGGGGTCTGCACAGTAAGCCTCGTAAGATACGCCGTTAATAATAACCGTATACCTGCGGGAGCTTACAATACGCCCATTCATGGTAACATAGGCGGGATGGGTGTGTTCCTGCCCAATTAACCCAATGGACGGGTTGGTGGGAAGCACCCCGCTAAACGTCGCAATGAAGCCTACCGCGGGTACGGGTTCTGCCTCTTCTGCGGATAACTCCATAAAAGGTGTAACAGGCACAGAGGGCATAAGCACAGGTGCAATATTTTCAATCCTGTCATCGTCCACAGGAATGGCTTCCCCATCAAGGTAAACATAACGGGGGATTACCATTTCTATTGGTGCATCAAGCCCTGCGACGTTTACCAGCGCGATACCATCAGCCGCTACCAGCACTTCCTCCCCGTCAATGCGGGCGATAAAAGGCTCGGCTTCTTCAACAACCGCAATAGGGTCATTGTCAACAGCGGCGGCAAGCACATTTATGGGGATTGTTCCAAATGCACTCGCAAAGGCCAAAATCAACGCCAAGAATGTTTGCAACTTGTTCTTTGTTTTGTTCGTCAATCTCATCGGTTTCCTCCTTTAATCTAAGGGTTGGGATGTGATGTGTAACCGTTAATACCATGTCAATGTAACCACCTCCAACAAAAAAAGGCAGGACACAATGCCTGCCGAATATATGAAAAGAGCCTGTAGTTACGGGCTTCTTCCAAACAGAAAGGATGTTAAATATGAAAAGAATGTTTATTAAAGCGGTGTTAATCGCACTTGTTATGGCGATGCTACCCAGCATTGCTCAATTCGATATCGGAGCAATGGCCGTTTCAGCGGCAACAGAAAACACACCCACCATTCAAATGGGTGAAAATGCACCCATGACCCGCGATGCGTTTTTGGCATGGGCACACCAACAGGGGATACGCCATATCAACTACGATGGGCGAATGTACCCCGTAGGAATTTTCTTTAATTGGGCTAATGGAATGGCCTTTGATTATGGCACACTTACCAATGGTGTTGTGGAAGTGTTTCTTCGTGGGATGGAAATTGAAAGCACTGCCGAAGCAGAGCAGTCACTTCATTATTATGAAGCAACGGTAGCAACAGAAGCAATTATCCCTCAAAACCCCCTCGATACCATCAGCGCAATCACGCTACCTAACAGGCGCTTGACCGCAGGTGAGCTGGACGCATGGATATACGAATACCATGCAATGGGGGGCGCATCTGCCTTTGAGTTGGCTGTGGTTGAGGAAATCAACAGGGTAAGAGCATTATATGGCTTGCGAAATTTAACACTCGATCCTACACTGATGATGTCGGCTCGGATGAAAACCCACGAATTTGCCGATTTGCAATACTTCGCTCATACCAGTCCGATACATGGTTCGGTTACGGAAGCCGCCCGCATGTTTGGCTTTGATGGCTGGTTTGTTTCCGAATCCATTACACGAACCGGCAGCAGTTCCGCACCTACATTTACAGCCACCCCGGAAGGTATCGTACAAGGAATGTTGGAATCCACCCGCGGGCATAGGGAATTATTATTGAACCCGGATATAAGCACCGTGGGATTTGGGGCATTCTTCTCGCCTAACTCGACAGGGTTATCAGGGCGTATGTCACACATGTTTTACTTCGCCACAAAGTTTGGCTTTCCCTATTAAATTTGATTCACACCGAGCGGGGCATTTTGCCCTGCTTGGTTTTCGCCTATGCTACCTTCCGATTTTTGTTCATTTTACATAAGCATTCATCCATGATTTCAATGGCACGCGCCTTAAGGCGGAAATAAGTCCTGCGGGGAATGGATTGATACAATCGGGCGATGTCTGAGAGTATTTCATCAACATCACACGGCTGACGGTCTGTTAAATAGGAAGCGAAAATAATCCAGTACAGCTTTTCGCCCACCCGCTTGCTAGTTTGCAAGGTCGCCACAAGCTCATGGGTAAGGCATATTTGCTCAATACATGGTTCTAGTGCTTTCTGCCCAACCCCCGGCACTGCTTCCAATGCCGCTTTGCGCCAAATGGCATGTCTGTATCCACTCAACAGAGCTAGGGTTGGACTTTTCGACGGTACTTCAATCATAAGCATCATCCTCTCGTTTGTGGGTTATTGGGGGTAAACAACAGCAAAACCCCCAGCGGCATGGGGGGATATGCCGAAGGGGGTTCAAACAATCTTAATTTTACGCACTACCATTTTAACTGTCTATGAATTGGTAGTCAATGGCAAAAAAGTGCCACTTTATATTAACATTCATGTGATATATCCTGATAAGGTTATACTTACCGCATGTTCCCAAAATAATAACTGTTATTGTTTGAGCACCTAGTGCTCCCGCTCAACGACAATAACACCTGAACGCGGCATGGCGGCAAGCCGCGCCATTTCTTTAGTCAAAGCTCGCTCATACCCTTCAAGGCTACGTTGCATGGAGTTAATTAATCCGTTGCGTTCTTCCTCCGTTAAACTTGGGTCGAAGATACCCGCTTCAAAATCCCGCAACCTGCCTCTGGCGGAACGAATGTTTATATTTAATTCCTGCGTGCGGGGAGATGATGTATTTGAATTAAGAAAACTTCCTACCGGCACACGATTTTGACCTTTTGGCACTACAAATATGCGAACCATATCACGGTCGGTTAAGCCCATAAACCGTCGAACCGATTCCACTAACGCATTGTCCTCCTCTGAAGTGGCAAACAAGCCCCTCACTTCATTTATAACACTGAGATGACTGTTTAATTCAGGGAAATCGCGCTGTGTTTGGATACTATCATTCGATGAAGGCTGGTTTTCGTTATACTGGTTCAACATGGAATAAACAGTCTGAGATTTTTCAACACGCATAAAATACCTCCGCTGGTGTTATCGTGGTTCTTGTATATTATCATCGGTATATATACAACCGTATCATTAACATTAATATAATGGGAACACACTTTAATTGATGAAACATAGATATTATTATTTTTCTATATTGTTTTAATTTTTTTCCAAGAATGCAATGACAATAGTTCAATTTGTTCAAGTGGTTCGCAATTGTTTGATAATATTATTATGAATTTGTTATTCACCAATAAGGCATAATATGTTTCATGTTCACATGCTAATGCTTTTCTGGCTTTAGTTAGTACGTTGAACGCTTTTTTTGCTCTTTTGTATATAAGTGTTATATCGGACAAGTTTTCTATTGTTAATCCAGTTGGTAAGAAAAAAAGTATGTTTTTATTTATACGCAGTAGTTTATTTATACTTTTAATTGTACTTTTCATATGCGGTGTGTTTTCATTTAATAAGATAATTTCATTATAGCAATTTAATTTTATATAATCGTCAATTAAGAAGCCCCATATATTCGGAAATGGTAATTCCGAGATGCCACGAATAAATGCTCTCGAAGGGCCAGTTATAGTTACCCCAGCTAATACCTCTGATTTACTTAAACTGGTTTCATCTGCGTTTTTAGCTCCATCTTGGCTTATAAGACATTTGAAGTCAATGTTATAATTACCATTTTGACCTAATGCATCGCACTCTCTGTTAAACTCAGATTTTGATTTAGTAAACCCTCCACCCCCTTTACTCTTAAAAAATGAAGAGGCGTTTAAACAATCAAGCAACAATGGCTCATAGATTTCTTTTTTATATAGCTTATGTTTTGGAATGCTAATTTTTATTTGTGGCTCCATTGTTTCATCATCACTTTCTAAAAAATGAAAACATTTTCAAATGTTAGCAAACGCATTATATCACAGCCTAGCATTATGGTTTAAGTAATATTACAGGGATAAGTGTGATGAAACCGATATTCACGCATAATAAGTAACGAAACAGAAGGATATCTTAACAACGCCTTCATTGAATGTTATAGTAATACATAAACAATCAATTAAAAGTATTTAAGCAACAAATTTCTAATCAAAACAAAACAAGAAATTATTCAAAATGGAAGAACACCGCTTGAAAGGGGATTTATATGAAAAAGGTTGTAATCACAGGTGTTGCGGGGCTGCTGGGGCCTTATGTTGTGGAGCATTTTTTAGCCCATGGGTATCAGGTATTGGGTGTGGATATAAAGCACCCGGAGAAACCAATTGCCGACCACCGCACCATAGACCTTACTAATTTGGGCGACTGTTATAGTGTGTTGGCGGGGGCGGACGCCTTGGTACACCTTGCGGCTGTGCCACGCCCCATACTCACCACCCACGAACACACATTCAAAAATAATGTACTTAGCACATACAACCTGCTAGAAGCCGCAGACGCGCTGGGCATTAGAAAAGCAGTCACTGCATCCAGTGAGTCTGCCTATGGCATCGTTTTCTCAAAAAGCCGGATGCTTCCCCAATATGTGCCGATAGACGAGGCCCACCCCTGCCTTCCCCAGGACGGCTACGCACTTGGCAAGCTATGCGAAGAGGAAACGGCTCGCGCCATAGGCCGCAGGAATGGTATGCAAATTATAGCCCTACGCATAGGCAATGTTATCACAAAGGAAATATATGAAACGCAATTCAAAACATGGTGCGATGACCCCAACCAACGCTCGGTTATTTTATGGAGCTATGTAGATGCCCGGGATGTGGCCAGTGCCTGTCGCTTAGCCATTGAAAAAGACGGCCTGGGTGTACAAGTGCTAAACTGCGCGGCAGACGACAACTGCACAACCCTAACCAGCGCGGAACTAATGCGCCACGGCTTCTCGGAAGTAACAGACATACGCGGGCCTATAGACGGGTTTCAAACCTTGCTTTCCAATGCGAAGTTAAAAGAAGTGCTGGGTTGGAAGCCCGAACACCGCTGGCGGGATAATGTTTAAGGGGGGTACACCATGCTTGTAATAAATTACGGCACAGATTGGGCAACAATGACCCGCGATGCGTTGGCATCAAGTGATATAAAGCGTTTCTTAAAACCGCATTACAAAGTGGCCATCAAACCCAATCTGGTTACTCCGCAACCTCCCAGCAATGGCGCAACCACCCATCCCGAAGTCGTTGAAGGAATTATTCTTTTTTTGAAAGAATTTGGCGTTACGGATATTAGCGTAATAGAAAGCTCCGCAATCGGCTACGATACAAAAAAAGCCTATTCAGTCGCTGGGTATGAGCCGTTGCAAAAAAGATACGGCGTACCGCTCATTGATTTGAAAAACAGCAGTGCAAAAAAATTAACCCGCGACGGTTATGCGATTGAAATTTACGAAAAAGCACTCGAAGCCGACTTTTTAATCAATGTACCTGTGTTGAAAGCCCATTGCCAAACACGATTGACTTGCAATATGAAAAATTTAAAAGGATGCATTCCTGAAAAAGAAATGAGAAACTTCCATTCAATGGGCTTGCACAAACCCATTGCTACTTTGAATGCGTTGTTGAAAACAAGTTATTGCGTAGTTGACGGCATCTGCGGGGATTTATCATTTGAAGAGGGCGGAACGCCTTTAACCGCAAACCGTGTCATTGTGGGGCAAAATCCGATTATGGTAGATTCTTTCTGCGCCGAATTAATAGGATACAAACCAGACGACATAGAATATTTATCAATAGCTAAAAAAATGGGGGCAGGTAATTATTTCTCAAGTGAAACGAAAATTGTTGAATTGAACGCCGATAAAAAACCGCCTAACACCGAAAAAAGCAAACGTATCTCCGAACGATATACCGCTTTAATCGAAGAAAAATCGGCGTGTTCGGTATGTTATGCTGCGCTAATCCACGCACTGCATCGGTGCGGCGGGAAGTTACAGACAAACGAAAAAATCCATATTGGTCAAGGATTTATTAATGGAGCAGGTGTCGTGGGTGTAGGAAATTGCACACGGGGGTTTGATAAATATGTTCCCGGATGTCCGCCTTCTGCTACCGACATTATACGGGAATTGTCATATACACAAGTAACATAAATATTAAGTCTATTTCTTATAAATTTTTACAACGATTTTTGAGTTTCCTATATTTAACGTCGATGAATCATAATCCATCTTAACATAATCACTACGATATACCCCAAATAAGCCTAGTTTACGAAATCCATCTCTTGTTAGCCCTGAGTCCTCCCATTCAATATTGACTTCATAAAAATTATGTTCAAGTGATAAAATTACTCTTAGCTTGCCATCATACAAAACACATTCTTTTTCTTCTGCAACGACCCTTGTTTTAAAAACATTTTTTTTGGAGCACGCAAAGTAAAAATCTTTTATTGCATTCAATGATTTATCCGCATTTTTTCTTGACAGTTGCTTACCCATTACACTCACCCTTATAAATATATTTTAATTAATGTAACTTGAAGCAATATTAAAAGTATTTATATATAATGTCAATAACGAAAGGTGAACAATATCCCTCTTTTATGTTTACTAAATCCAACCTTGTGCTAAGAGTGTTTCACACGTTTCATGGAAAGCCTCATCTCGTGCTTCATAATTTGGCAGGATTTTTTCCATTTCAAAATTATGGTGATGCCCATGATAAAATTCTAGTCCATGCGCTAATTCATGGACGACTAGCAGGTTAATAATGCTTTCACTCATCATCATTAGCCTGCGTGAGAGAATAATGCTTTTATTCACGTCATTAAATAATCCCCACGTTCTGCGGCCATCATCAATTTTAAGGTTGCTATAGCTAACACCCATAATTTTTGCAAAGTGGTCTACCTTTAGCTTCAAATAATCATATGCTGTATTTCGGCACAGTTTCAATAATTCTGCACGAATTTCTGTATCTGATAAACCTGAGCGCATATGGATAGCCCCATTTTGAACAAATGATTCATGTTTACTACCAGCGTCGATTGTACAAATGGGCAGATACTCACCAAGAAATGGTAGCTTGCTATTGTACGCTAGGGATTCATGTTGAGAAACACCCTCGATTTTTTCATTGAGCCTACGATTCCTTTCTGCCAATATTGCATCACCGTTTTCATCCATGAACGGTTTTAAATCATATTCTGATTCAAATGACATGGGTACATAAAGCTCAATGCGTTCATCGTCGCGTATTTCGACATCCACGATGTCACGTTCCTCCTCGTGGAATGTTCGGACATACATACGCTGTGCATACTTATATTGTGCATCATCGGGCGATTCTTGGATTGAGTAAATAATTTGCCCGATTAAATAATCGTCTATTGAATTATCATCCATATAAGCGGCTCCCATATATTAACAAAATATTCCCCCACCATTATAGCATGGCACAATGATGAGGGAACATTTGAATAGCATGAAACAGGCTAGACAAATTCATCAAGGAAACTCGTCTCTCCCTTTGTCGTAAATCCCCACAGCACAGATGCGAACGTTTTGATAGCTTTCCTGCGATAACGATAATACGTATCCCTTGTGATATACGGGATATGCATCTGCACCCTCTCGATAATTTCCTCCACACTTTTCATTTTGAGCGGTGAAAAATAAGTGTAATAAAGAATCCAGTAAAATGTCTCCCCCTCGTTGTTATTATCACGAATGAGATGGGCAGCGGTGTCTATCAACTTCAACATTTCCGCCGTGCGCTTCATGCTGTTTGCATGGTGTTCCAGCTTTGTACCCGTAAACTCTGCACCGGCTGCATATATATCATCAAGGTACTCGGTTATCGACATGCCATATTCCAATTCGAAATCCTGCCGATGATGCTCCATAGATAGCTTGAGATTCCAACGAACATCACGGTAGGTCTTTAATAACCGCTCGGGGTCATGGTAGCAATTTGGCTGTTCTTGCCCCTTTTTGGCTTTTTTGCTTATCATTTTTTATCTCTCCTCGCCAGCAATTCAAGTGTTCTGCTGTTTATCGCTTGCCCCGCCACATATGATTTAATCTCATCGGGGAAAAGTAAGTGAAAATAATTTTCTATGGTTTTCCTGTAGGATTCCGGGTATCTGTTGATTTTCCTTATGGTGTAAATGGCGATTTCAACCAACTCGTACAGCGTTAAGCCATGAGGGTTATGGTTGTAATGTTCGGCTAATGACCGAAAAACCGCTTGTTCTGCCGGGCATGTTGATTTCATCATGTTTTCCTTTCTGCCGTTGTTGGCATAAAAATAGCCAGTGGTTTGGTGTTGCTCCAAAGCACTGGCTTTATGATTTTTGAATCAAGCCTAGTTCGATATACATCGCCGCTTTATTTTTCATTCCCTTCGAGATGCGCCAACTCGCGCCTTTGATTTCATGGAAGGCACACATTTCGGTGATTCGGCTGAAAATTCGCTCAGAGGGGTCAATTGTCCGTGTGCGTAGGTCAATGGTTGCAAGGTTCTCACGCAGGGCATCGAGGCTGTAATTTGTCGTAATGATGGTCGGCTTGGTGGTACGATATCGCGTATCAATGATGGCGTAGAGTTTTTCATAAGCCCAAGCGGTTTTATACTCAACGCCCATATCGTCTAAAACCAGCAGACTGGCATCACGGACGGTATTCAAGACATCCGTTTCCCCAAACTCGCCATGTTTATCAAAGCTGTCTTTGATGATGGCAAGTAGTTTGGATATGGATATAGCCATAACTGCCTTGCTCTTCGCTTCAATTGCATTGGCGATGGCGAAACTGAGGTAGGTTTTCCCGTTACCCGCCTTACCATGAAATAGCAACCCGCGGTTATTGGAATACATATCCTCCCACATCTCGCAGTATCTTGTGCCGAGGGTGAAGTCATCTCGATTGTCTGACCTATGCTCCCAATTCTTGAAAGTGGATAGCCTGTACCGATTATCCATAAGGGAATATGCCTTGAACCGCTCTAATCGTCGCCGTAAATCACGTTGTTCCATTGCCGCTTTTTCGCGAGCATCGGCTTCGATACCACATTGACACATAACAGGCACTCTCTTTTTCACCCCACGCAGAAGTATGTCTTTATGGGTTGGGCCGCGGCAGGTAGGACAAAGTATATTTTTATCCCTGCATGAGTTTTCGGTAGGGGTCATTATCTCCCCCGATTCTATAATTTGCTCCAGTGGACGCAGTTTGTTCACCTCCATTTTTTTCGACATGGGCTCCGCCCGTATCGCCTGTGATTTGCTCCACGGTTAATTCATCTTCCCAGCGTTCTTCGTTCAACCACGTTGACGGGTGTGGAATATGCTTCATCGCAACGCCGTGATGATGCCAATACCGCATGGTAGCGTGTAGCGCTTCCATGATTTTGGCAATTAGGGACTCATCGGGTTTAATGCTTGCCCATGCTTTCCTTGCGGTCTTTTTACCCGCTTTGCGTGGATATAGGTGCCAGAATTGCTCAAAAGCCTGCTCAACAAGTGTCATGGTGTGGTTTACAGGAGTTCCTGTACCTCGGGCCGTTTTAACCGTTAGGCACTCGGCTTGTTGAGTGGGGTTGGCTGTATCATCAAGCGTCAATTGCCCTGGGTATTCCAAAGGCACGCACGGGGTTTTGTGTTTTTTATTATTCAATTCTTTATTACTCAATAATGCTTTTTCATTACTTCTTTCCCTTGGATTTTCCTGCGTAGGCAAAACCTGCGTAGGATTTTCCAATATAGGTGAAGCCAACATGGGATTTTCCAACATAGGGTTTTCCAATGTTGGCGAATCGGAGTTAGTTGGCGGTTCTCGTGAAGGGGGGGTAGGTTCACCACCGTTTGTGTGTTGAGGGTATTCATGTATCGTGTACTCAATATCCCCCAGCCGACCCGATGCGTCACGTATGCGGCGGCGGGTTAAATAACCCTGACGCTCTAACTCTCTGATTCCGCTGCGAACCCCGTCTATTCCATCGTTTGCTAAGGTTGCCAAACCACCAAGAGAGAAGTCCCAAGCATCTGGTACACTTAACATAAATGTCAAAAGCCCCTTGGCCTTGTATGACAAGGTTCGATTTTTAAGGTGGTGTTTTGCGATAACAGCATAATCACTCACCTTTGCGGTTCTGAATACAGGCATCTCATCAGCTCCATTCGTAGAATCGTTGAAACGAAAAAGCCAGCTTTTCATAAAATCGAAAAACTGGCCTTGTGTTAGTAATCGTTTGTATCAGTTAGTTGAAGAAACTTAACCCCTCCATTACGGCGGCACACATATCACTGTCGATGAGTGATTCATCCGCCAAATCCAGCGTAGTTGTATCTACACTTGATTTTTGTGATTGGGGAAGCGGTTCATTTTTTGCTTCATACGATGCTTCGCTTTGATTGGTATTTGCAATCGCATTCGGTGTAATTGGTGGAGGAATAACCGTTACATTGCCATCACCGTACCTTGCCAGATAATCGCAAACTGCATCGGTAATGAGCGAAGCCTTGCGCCTACCAGCCGCTTCGAGTGCTTCCATGACTTTAACCTGTCGCGGGTCGGCTTCATTAAATCGGATGGTAAAGCGGGATTTATCTTTTTTCATTTTCCCACCGCCCAATCCTATGCACTGTGAAGCAGTTTGTTTGCATCGTTAAACTTCATGTCATACATAAGACGGTAGCCTTTGGCATTTGCATGAACATCATCAATGAAAATGGGTTTTTTAACCTTACCCGTCCGAATAATATAATCTTCGAGCAGGATAGACCCGCCACCCATGAATACGGTTTTATCCTCATCCAAGTCAAAACCTTTTTGCGCGATTTCGGCAAGCATACGCTTAACATGGGAGATAGCAGACGAAGTAACCATTGATATGCGTTTTTCGCTGTACTCGGCAAGGTCGGCGGGGTCTTTTTTCAAAATCCCCTCGATGATGTTGTTGGAAATATCCCGACCACCCGCCGAGCGCATTTGGTCGTTAATGCTCTGGAACAGTGTGTTTACGCCCCAATATAACGATGTGCATAGCGTCATGTTGGGTCTGAAATTGTTTAGTTGTAAACAATCTACAGTAAATCCTCCGATGTCTACGACATTCACCGCATTGGAATCCTTTAACCTATCATACACAGTAACCGCCGCAGCAAATGCTTGCGGGAAGGCGTGTACATCTTTAATCTGTATGGCATAAGGTTTACCATTCAGCTCAAACCGAATAATGCCGGCACGGTCGCTAAAGTACCGCTTATATTTTTTCTTGTAAGCTTCGTAATGCTGGAGCGGTAGGCCAATGAGCATGTCTACTTTAATATGGTCGTGAGGGGTAAGCCTATGGAGCATTTCGGCTTCTTTTGTCAGCTCCTTACCAATGGCAAAGAGGGTAAGAATGAAGTACCGTTCGTCCTCGGTTTTATCGTTTAATACGGGGAGGTTTTGGTCTGCGAGGGTGTATGTTTTACCCTCATAGTTTAATACATCGCCGCCTATGGACGGTAAATACTTGCTTTCCAAGAAACTGGACGGGAACACTTGCCGAGTTGACTTGATTAAGCGGTTGCCGTGGTCGATGGAGATTATTGCTTTCATAAGGTTGCTTGCCTCCTTTAAATTATTGCCGGGGTCGTGGGACAGCACAACCCCGACTGTTAATTGACACGATGACGGTTCCTATCTTCCATCCTTTCCTTGTTTATTTTATAATGCAGGTGTTTCTACCCTGCCCATTGAGAAGGCAAAGCGTAAAAATAAAATTGGACTAACGCGGCAACCCCAGTGTTTTCAAGGGTTTTTCGAGTTAGTCCAATTATCACACATTCCGAGCGGGGGCATACCTTCCCCGATATTATGCTTTTGCCGATTATCGCCGAATATTTCGGCATTACCATTGACCAGCTTATGTGCCACTCGCCGCAATTATCGAAGGATGAGGCCGAGCGAATATATACACGTTTGGCAGAAAGTTTTGCAAAAAAGCCTTTTGAAGAGGTTATTGCGGAATGTGAAACATTAGTCAAAAGGCATTATTCATGCTTTCGATTTGTGTGGTATGTCGCCTTGTTATATAGAAGCCACGCACACTTGGCGGCAAGTGCGGAACGGAAAACCCAAATATTCCAAATGGCAATAGACCTTTGCGAACACATCGTGAAAAACTGCCGTGAACCACATCTTTTACAATCAACATTGTATTTTCAAGCCTTGTATTACATGCAGGGGGAACAGCCCGAAAAAGTGATTAAATTGTTATGTGACGAAAATAAAATGCCTTTGCAATATTGCAATGGCGGTATAGACAACAGTATTAACAGCAGCAGTCTAATTGCCAGCCAAGCCCACAGGATGTTAGGCAATACGGAAATGGCAATGGAAATAGAGCAAGCGGAAATGTACAACGCGCTTATGACGATGATTAACAGTTTAATTGCCTATATCCGCTTTAATTTTGAAGATTTTGCCATGGCACATTTGGCATATGAACGAGCGGTTAACTTAACTGAATCTTTTAATATGCGAAAGCTGTACCCAAATAATGTTGCACATTTACACTATTGGGGTGCGCGTATATATCAAGCCGCAGGGGATAGCGAAAAAGCGCTGGAGGCCCTTGGAAAATTTGTGGACATATGTGTGAACGAATTTTTTCCGCTAACGATTCGGGGGGATTCGTTCTTTAGTAAAATTGACAGTTGGGTTGCCAAAATGGATGCCGCTTTAATAATGCACAATGACAGCACGATTAAAGAAATGGTGAAAGAAGCAATGTCTGATTTTGCTTTTGATACCCTGCAAGAAAACCAAGGGTTTATCAGCCTTGTAAAAAAGTTGAAGGAGAATTTGCCATGACTACAAAAAACCCAATAAAAAATTATCTCGTACAATCTGTTAGCACAAATGGAAAAATTGTATTGCTCGCATGGTTTGTCCTTTTGGTGGTATGGGTAGCCGTTGCGATTATGCGGACGATTCCCGCGGTTACGGATATTATTTCCGAGCGGATGTTAAGGGAGTTTGTGGTTGACTTTCCTGTAAAATTCATAATCGCGTTAATTCCCTATATTATCCTAATGAAAACCAAAAGTTACGTTGAATGGACAGAAGCTAACCCCGATACGCCCATTACAAAAAAGGATTTTACAACCGCAACTTACCTCAATTACTTTTTATTTTCCCTTGCGAGTATGCCTGTGTTAGCGGTTGTTTGGGTAGTGGCAGTTTTGGCAGACCCCTATATGCTTGAATACATACCCATGGGCATTTACAACGCAGGGGCTATGTTTTTTGTTGTGTGGGCGATGGCAGGGTTGAATTGCACAATGCAATTCATTCCCTACTTGCAAAAAACTAAGGAAAAGAAATTAACCCTTGCTATTGGCTTTATTATTTCATTTGCCATTGCTTTTGGGTTGCAAATGCTATTTTATCGTGTGTTTGAACTACCTCGTATGGCTGCGGTTGCCGCTATAATTATCGCCGCTATAGGATTGGTCGTATTTTTGATATGCAGACCCATAACCGCAAGGCTGTATGAAAAATCAGATTTATAACCTGTTTTCCATTTATTCAAATATAAATTTCAACTGGTTACAGATTGTAACCAGTTGAAATTATTCTCATTAATAATCCAGAGACAAAATTAAAGTTTGGGTCAAGCCTTTTTAAAGGCTTGCAGGGGTTTGGGGACAGAGTCCCCAAGGTCTTATCTTTTTGATGCCCCCCTACACCTTCGCCCATCGCTTCAACGTCGGGAAAACCTCCATAATCTTGGCGCGGGCTTCGTCGTCGTTGGCGCAGCCATCGCGCCACCACGGGATGTTGTTCTCCACGGCTTGCTCCAGGGTGGATTCGTAGGTAAATTTTCCCTTTGCGTAGCAGTGTACGCAGTAGTCGGCGTTTTGCCCGCCGTCGGTGTTTGTGCCGTGGTCTTTGGCTTCTTTCAGCGGCATGTAGCAGCTTTGACAATGGTTCATGGTGTTTCCTCCTCTATAATTTCCCCCGTAATTTCTACTACATTTTTGTCGGGGTCGATGACGTTAAAAAAATAATAATTGCTGTGGGGATGCATAATTTCCGTAACGGGACCAATGTTCAAGCCCATTACGCGGCGATGCTCCTGGGCCAAATCCTTCACCCACAGGTTAAGGGCGAAATTGTGGTTGGCGGGGGCATTATAATCGCGATGGGGGAGGTGCGATTCATTCATGATGAAAAGCCAATGCACCCCGTCAAAGCGAAACTCCGCAAAACGGTTGCAGCCCAGCAGCGTTGCCCGCTTGCCCAGCAATTTTTCATAAAATTTTACGCTGGCGGCAAAATCCTTCACCAGTAAGTACAGCCCCCAGCGCAATATCCTGCCCTCGGGCGTTTGGGGCGCGTCCAAAATGAGTTCATCCGTGGTTAGGTTGAAAAGTTGGCATAACTGTACCACCTTGTCCAAATCGGGCAATGCCTGTCCCAATTCCCACTTGGAAACGGACTGCCGCGTAACGCCCACCGCCCCCGCAAGCCCTTCCTGGGAAAGCCCATGCCGCGTACGGTGAAATTGAATGCGACTGCCAATTTGCATACACGCCTCCTGCAAAAAAAGTATAGCAAATAAAATATACCCATTCTACCAACTAGAGTGGGCATATTGTCAACTGTCAGTTGCGAAGTAACTGTCAGTTGCGGAATTATTTATACCTGCATTGCTAATTCTCTAACAAATTCAATGGCTTTAATTTTGCTGGGTTCCGGAAGTTTGTAAAAATTTTGTATAAATATATGGTTGCGTTCTATTTCTGCATCATCAACGGTAACGGTAAATGTCCTAAGTGCCGTTTCCCCTTTGGCATATGCGAGGGCTTCTTGCAATCCCTGTAGTGTATCATCGAACACATTATTGTCCATATTATATTAGCTCCTTCCCAATTTGCTTAACCAGTTCTTTAAAAATTGCTTTTTCTTTGTCTGTTAATGTTTCTTTTGTATTTTTGCCATAACAACTGAGGAGTATAATTTTTTGTTGCTGTATAAAATCTACATGCAAAACACGAACGCCACTGTTTTTTCTGTGTCAGGCAATTTCCAGCGCAATTTTGTAACCCCGCCCGTACCCTGAATTATATTTCCCGCGTTAGGATTCATCAATATAAAATCCTGTAATTGCATTAGTGCATCATCGTCTAGCCCCTGTTCTTTCCATCGTTTGGCAAAAATAGATGTTTCTATAAATTGTCGCGTCATGGTTTATCGTTCCCTTCATTCTCATCATATACCGTCATAATTAAAGAATCAATTAAAAAATATTGATATCCATAATGATGTTCATTATAATGCCACTAAATCCTGCATAATCAAAAGCGAGTGATCCAAGTTGAAATACAACCCAACCGCAACCCTAGAAGCCATCCACACCCAATTCCCCAAAAAATACAAAGCCTTTGGCGATTTTGTAGACAGCGGGGAATTATGGATGCTGTGCATCGGCGCAATAAACGATGAAAAGCTAATGAGCCACATCATTTTTTGCAACGACATACACCAAATCCCACCCATCAATACATTCCTAAAAGCGCGGGGCGCAAGTACAATGCGGGACTTGACGGAACTGGAAAAACGGTCAATGGGTGCTTTTTGGGGGTTTGTTTTCAAATATGTTTTTGGCTACCGCAACCAAAAAAGTGTGGCGGCGCGTGTAAATACCGTAAAAACGGCATCGTATTTTTACGATGTGGAAGAAGTTGTTGAGGTAGATTTATATTCAAATAAATAAAACAACAGGAGGAATTACAATGAAAAATGCAAAAGAAGTATTCGAGCAAGGGTTGTCCTATCTAGGCGAGAATCCCACCCAACACGATTATGATAATGCCGTGGCATGTATTAAAGAATCGGCGGAGCTTGGGTATGCAGAAGCACAAAATACCCTAGGGCTTATATTTTTTATTGGCGAATGGTTGCCCCAAGATTTTGACAAAGCAAAGGAATGGCTTCTTAAAGCCGAAGAACAAGAAAATATTGAAGCAACACATAACCTTGGCACAGTATATTACACAGAACAAAAACTTGAAAAAGCCGTAGCGCAATGGCAAAAAGCCGCCCAACAAGGATATGCGGATGCACAATATTGCTTGGGAATATCATATGAGCGAGGCGAAGGCGTAAAAGCGGATAATAACCGCGCCTTAGAATGGTTAGAAAAAGCCGCCGAGCAAGGACATGAAGAAGCGCTCTTTAATTACAACGAGTTGTTGGTTAAAACACCCAATAATAAACGTAAGCCTATATATAATGATAGCGATATAATAACAAAAGTTCGCAAAGCCTTGGAAAGCCCTGCCACCCTGTACGCACAGGATTTCACAAATTACAGAGGTGTTATAAATGGTGTACGCTATACAGAGATTGCGGCACAAGAGTTAATAAAAAATATCTCAACACTTTGCGCAATTCCCACAATACGCCGTGAAAAAAGTTATAAAGTTGAGGGACACGCAGAACTCGCCAAACGGGAGCAACCAAAGGATTCAAAACGCAATGAAGAATGGCTTGCCATTGGCATGTATGGCAAATCCTACAAGCATATTGGAAAAATTATTGATTTCCAAACGCCGTTAAAATCCGTCGCTTCAGATATTGCGGGCAAAATAGACCTACTTTCTTACAACGAAGAAGAAAATGTAGCGTATATTCTGGAATTAAAGAAGCCCGACAGCAAAGAAACGCTGCTTCGCTGTGTATTGGAAGCCTATACCTACTGGAAAACCGTGGACAAGGAAAAATTGCTATGCAGCTTCGGTATAAAGGGTGCGGAATTACGCAAGGCGGTATTGTTGTACAATAACTGTGACGAGTACGAGCAATTTCTTGAAACGAAAGAAGGCAATTTCGACGTTAGTGATGAAATACTGGCATCTGACAGTTGTTTGGCATATAAGGATTTCCATAACGAAGAATGTGATGAAGTTTTTGAACTGATGACAGAACACCTCTTTGTTGACCTTTTCGTGCTTAATAAAAAAGGCGACCAAATAATAGAAGATTGGGTATGTTAAACAAATGGGTGAAATAACCATCCAAATCCACCGCGGTGCAAACCAAATAGGCGGCAACATAATCGAAATTTCCACCCCAAGCACAAAAATATTACTAGACGCAGGCGCAGAACTGGATAGCGGGGACGATAATACCCTCCCCGCTATCCATGGGCTTTTTTCTAATGCCAATTACAATGCGGTATTTTTCAGCCACTATCACCAAGACCATATGGGGCTTGCGGATAAAATTGATGCGCAAATTCCGCTGTACATGGGGGAAGGCGCGTATCGGGTATTGCAAGCGGCGGCGCGGTATAGGGGCAAGCCCTTGGGCTTTACGTGCCGCACCTTTACCCATGGCGAAAACATACATATCGGGGACTTGTGCATTACACCCTTCTTGGTTGACCACTCGGCGTATGATGCGTATATGTGCTTGATAACCCACGAAGGCGAAACGGTGCTGTATACGGGGGATTTCCGCGCCAACGGGCGCAAGTCCTTTTTTCGTTTTAAATGCCAGTTGCCCACAAAAATAGACACCCTTATTTGCGAAGGCACAACCCTTAGCCGTTCCAAGGAAAAAATCCTCACGGAAAAGGACATAGAAAAGCAAGCCACCCAACTCATGCGCAAAAAAAACAGGGCCTATTTTTATCCTGCAAGCCGTCACCAATATTGACCGTATTGTCACGTTTTACCGCGCGGCGAAAAAAACGAATCGCCTATTTCTGCAAGAGTTATACATGGCAGAAATAACATCCGCCACAAGGAAAACAATCCCCAACCCCCATACCTTCGCGGATGTGCGCGTTTTCATCCCCCGCGCCTACCCTAAAAATCATTTCCGCTACCAAATGCTACAGCAATACCCCACCGCCAAAATTAACAAACGGGAAATAGCCACCTCCCGCTTTGCCATGTGCGTGCGTACCTCCATGCTCAACTACTTAAAATCCCTGCAAGGGAAAATATCCTTTGCGGATGGTGCGTTAATTTATTCCATGTGGGACGGGTACAAAACCCAACCCGCCTTCGCCGAGTTTCTTCATTTCTGCGAAGAAAGCGGGCTGGAAGTAATACCCCAACACGCCGGCGGCCACGCCGATGAAAAAGCCATTCGAGAATTAATTGACCACACAAACCCCACAAAAATAATCCCCATCCACACAGAAAACGCAAAGTGGTTTGAGGAGAATTTTACAAACTCTTTATATTGATGATATTATATAGTTCGTGTAGAAATAAATTTTGGAGGAAAACATGGTCACTACTTTAGTCGTAAAACGAGAAAGTATAATACATGAACCGCACGTATCATTTAACATGCTGTCAAGGAATGGACGCGTTGAAGATGAGATAATATTAAATTTGATCGAAACCGAACGCGAAGCCAGCGACCCTGCCACCCAATGGCTAAGCCATGAAGAAGTATTCGCACCCTTGCGCGAAAAATATGGTTATGAAGTTTAATATAAATTACCTGCCAAGTTTTGCGCGGGATTTACATAAAATTGCGAAAGCACTTGAACCTTACCCAAATAAAGCGGCGCGTTTATTAAAAGAAATGGATGAAAAATTGTTATTATTGGAGGACACACCCATGATGTGTCCCATTTTTTATGACCGCCCAAAGTACCGTAAAATGATTTTGGAAGACCATGTTTTATTTTATACCGTGGATGAAGGTGCGTATGCGGTACGCGTACATCATATTTTATACGCAAGGTCTAACATTTCTGACTATATAAAAGGTTAACTTCTTGTTCGCTTAATCTCCCCTGCGCTTAGCCCGTACGCTTCTACCGTCCCATCCCCGCAGGGCTCTACGTGGATGACAATGTCGAACACGTTTTCCAGCCGTTTTTTTATTTCTTCTTCTACCTGCCCTGCAATGTGGTGGGCGTCGGCAACGGTGAGGGTTGGGTCTACTTCTATGTCCAGGTCTATATCCCAAAAGCCCGCGATGCGGCGCATACGCAGGCGGTGGGGGTTGGTTGCCCCTTCTACGGCGTTTACCGCTTCCATTACGAAGTGGTATTTTTCCATGTCGGTGTTGCCGTCCATCAGCTCCAGGTTGGCTTCCAGGAAGATGCCGATAGCGGTTTTAATTATCCACGCGCCAATTAATAGGGCGATGATGCTATCCGCATATGCCGCCCCCGTTAGGGTAGAGATGATGAGCCCCGCCATTACGCCGAGGGAAATAAGTACATCGCTTGCCATGTTTTTTGCGTTTGCCTTCACCATGGCGGAGTCTGCCCGTTTGCCCAGTTGGTGTTGGGTGAAGGCGAGGGCGAGCTTCCCCGCGATGGAAATGGCGGAAACCACGATGGCAAAGGTAGAAGGCGCGAAGTCCGTCACCTCGCCCCGCAGGTTGTTGACCGCCGTTACCATGAGCTGCGCCCCGGCAAAGAAGATAATGAAAGCGAGAAGGGCGGTTGCCACCGTTTCTGCCCTGCCGTGCCCCCAGGGATGCTCCGCATCGGCGGGCTTGGACATCACCTTAACGATAACGAGGGTGATGATGCTAATCAATATGTCGGTGGAGGAATCTATCCCTGCGCCGATTAACGCCGCACTGCCCGAGAAAAAGCCCGCCACCAGTTTCAACGTAGCAAGCAGTGCGTTCCCCGATATGGCGATAATGGCGGCGAGCCGGATGTGCTTTATTTTATTTTCGGCGGTCATATCATGTGCCTCCTTTGGGTGGGGGTAGGGGAAAGACCGTGGGACGCTGTCCCCCACGGTTTTTTCTTTTAAAAGAACCACATAAATCAACGCATCCTAACTATCCTCATGCTATTCAACACGGCGAGTAATGATACCCCTACATCGGCGAATACCGCTTCCCACAAGGAGGAAACCCCCACCGTTGCCAGCACAATGAATAAAAATTTTATGCCAAGCGAGAGCACAATATTCTGCCAAACCACCCGCTGGGTGAAGCGGGCGATGCGTATCGCCTCTGCCAGTTTGGCGGGTTCGTCTGTCATTAGTACAACGTCGGCGGCCTCTATGGCGGCGTCGCTTCCCAGCGCACCCATGGCGATGCCTACGTCTGCCATGGCAAGTACGGGGGCGTCGTTAATCCCGTCCCCCACAAAGGCGAGGGTCTTGCGTTGGGGTTTATCTTTGCACAAGGCTTCTACTTTTTCAACCTTTTGGTGGGGGAGCAGGCTTGCGTGTACCTCGTCTAGCCCTAAGGTTTCGCCTATTTCTTGGGCAATGGAAGGCACATCCCCCGTAAGCATCACGGTTTTGCGAATGCCCATGCCGCGCAACGTTTCGGTTAAGCCGTGGCTGTCGGGTTTAATCTCGTCTGCGATAATGAGGCAGCCCGCGTAAACGCCGTTGATGGCGACATGCACCGTTGTGCCCTCCGTAGAGGAAAGGGTGTGAGAAATATTCATTTTATCCATGAGCTTGCTGTTTCCTGCGAAGATTTCGCGCCCGTTTGCGGTTACGCGCACGCCGTGGCCCGCAATTTCTTCGTAATTTTCCAACAAGGTCGTATCAATATCTTGTCCGTATGCCTGCAAAATGGAGCGCGCAATGGGGTGGTTGGAGAAAACCTCTGCCTGCGCCGCCAATTCAAGTACGTCTGAATCGTCATGCCCGTTTTCGCTTTTTACCGCCGTAACTTTAAAAATCCCTTGGGTGAGTGTGCCTGTTTTGTCGAAAACCACCGTATCCAAATGGGCGAGGGCTTCCAGATAATTGCCCCCCTTTACGAGAATGCCCTTCCTGGACGCGCCGCCAATGCCCCCCATAAAGCCCAAAGGAATGCTCACCACCAAGGCGCAGGGGCAGGAAATTACGAGGAAAACCAAGGCACGGCTTACCCAAGTGTACCAATCCCCGCCCAAAAATAGGGGCGGGATTATTGCAAGCAACACCGCCCCAAATACCACCGCAGGGGTATAGAACCGCGCAAATTTGCGGATAAAGGTTTCTGTCGGGGCTTTTTTGCTTGCGGCGTTTTCTACCAAATCCAGAATTTTTGACACGGTGGACGCGCCAAAGGTTTGGGTAGCACGTATGGTAAGGACGCCATTCTGGTTAATGCACCCCGAAAGCACCGCATCAGCAACGCGCGCCCTGCGCGGAACGGACTCGCCCGTAAGCGCAGAGGTATCTAGGAGTGCTTCGCCCTCGGTGACCGTACCGTCCAGCGGAATTTTCTCTCCCGCTTTTACAATGAAAATTTCGCCGATATTTACCTCGCTTGGGCTAACGGTGAACGTTTCGCCGTCGCGTATAACGTGGGCATAATCGGGGCGAATGTCCATCAAATCGCTAATCTGCCGTTTAGACTTTGCCACAGCAAGCCCTTGCAAAAATTCGCCCACTTGGTAAAAAAGCATTACCGTTACTGCTTCTGCGGGCTTATTAATGGCAATGGCACCAAGGGTGGCAACCCCCATCAGGAAATTTTCGTCGAAGATTTGCCCCCGCAAAATATTACGCACCATACGCACAAGTACCTTGCCGCCCAGCAAAATATAACTAAACCCAAACAGTCCAAGGGCGATGTAATCGCTCCACGGCACGTTGGCTACATAGTACAAAAGTATTGCCGTAAAAAATGCCGCCGCCCCCGTTGCAAGCCAAATGACCGTACCCTTGCCCCCTTCGCCATGATGGTGGTCGTGTGAATGCCCGTGGCAATGGCAGTCGCCGTGTTCCCCCGTGTTTTTATGCATAGCAACATCCCCCTTGTGTATTATATTTGAGCAATTGCTCAAGTGTTGCCGCAAAAAAATTTACTCCATAATATGTTCGAAGCCCATTTCAAAAATCTCTCGCGCGTGGCAGTCTGCCAGCGAGTAGTACACAATTTTGCCCTGCCGCTCATATTTCACCAAATTGGCAAGTCGAAGGGATTTTAATTGGTGCGAAATGGCGGAAACCGTCATATCCAGCAGCGCCGCAAGGTCGCATACGCACATCGGCTCGCACGCCAGTGCAGAGAGGATTTTTAACCGCGTGCCGTCGGCAAACATTTTATACAGGTTTGCCAAGGTGTACAGCTTATCCCCGTCGGGCATGGCGCTGCGTACCCGGGCTACTACGTCCTCGTGGATGATGGTTGCATCGCATACCAACGGCTTTTCCCGCATTTATTTCACTCCCTTCTTCGCCTCATTTGAGTGTTTGCTCAAGTGAAGTGTATACCTGTTTTTCTTCAATGTCAACAAAAATCCAATCTTGACAACTACCACCTGTTTGTTATACTCCACATACAACAATCAACTCATAGTAAAAGCGAGTGATGCACATGATTATTCGGCTAAACACCACAAGCACCACGCCCATCTATGTACAATTGCGCAACCAAATTGTGTTGGGCATAGGGCGGGGCGAATTAAAATAGGCGAAGGATTGCCCACCGTGCGCCAAATGGCGCAGGATATTGGCATAAACACGCTAACAGTAAACAAAACCTACGCTTTGCTAAAGCAGGAGGGCTATATCGAAATTGACCGTCGCCACGGCGCAAAGGTAAGCCCAAAAGCCGACAGGAGCGGCGAATTCCGCGAAAAAATGGAAAGCGAGCTGGAAATGCTGGTTATCGAATCTGCAATAAAGGGCATTGGTAAAGACGATTTTCTGCAATACTGCGCATCGTTATTTAATCGGCTTCAATTGCAGCCCGCCGGGGGTGGAGCATGTTAGCCATGGGCATTATCATGGGTTCGGTGTACTTGCTTACGGTGGTGATTATGTATTTTAATAACCGCACGGCACAAGTGCCTAACGGGAATATCCTGCTGGGGGTTTCTTTGCCCCACGACAAGCTGACCGACCCCGAAGTGCTGGAAATAACGGAGCGCTTCCGCCGAATGCATACGCGGGTGTGCTTGCTGGCTTTTTTGCTGGTTATTGCGCATATTCCGTTGTTTAATTTTGTTTCCCTTACCCTGCTATTTATGACGGTGTGGATGACGGGCTTTATCTGGGCGTGTCAATGGGTAATTGCCCGCCATTTTAACGAGCTGCGTGCCCTTAAAAACAAACATGCATGGTGGACGGGGGAGCGCAATGTAATACGGGTTGACACAGAGGTAAGCCGCTTTAAGGATACCTTTCCCATCAGCAAAAAATGGTATGTATTTCCCATTATTTTTACGTTGTTTGGTTTGTTTGCGGGTATGCCCTGGCAGTTTCCCGAAGGGGTGGGCATTACCTTTTGGATAATGCAAGCTTCGGCGTTTTTAACCTTGGCGCTTTTTATGGGCATTCATAAGGCGTATGAAAATATGCGCACCCAAGTGTACTGCGAAAATACCGAAGTAAACCACGCCCTAAACCGCGTAAGCAGGCGGGAATGGACGCGCTGTATGGTGATAGTCGCCACCATAAACAGTGCAATTATGATGTTTATCACCCTTGCAATATTGCTGGGGGGCAACTTCGCGGAAATGCTGGTAATCATTATTTTGCTGGCAAGCGCCGCCGTTTTGCTTCCCTTTTTCATTGCCTTTAGCAATGTGCGCAGCGTACGCAACCGCCTGCTTCGCGTGGAGCATGAGGAAATTTTTACCGACGAGGACGACCACTGGATGTGGGGGGCAATGTTTTATAACAACCCCGCCGATACGCGTTTAATTGTGGAAAAGCGCGTAGGCTTTGGCATGACTACTAACATGGGCGGGACCTTCGGCAAATTAATGTGGATAATAATAATCGGCATCGTTATTTTTATGCTTGGGATGGCGGTGTGGATGCTGCCCGTAGATTTTGGCAGCGTGCATACGCATATCAGCGGAGGAGAAGTTACAATCAATGCACCCGCAACCCGCAATTTTTCCTTCCATGTAAGGGAAATGCAGTCCGTCGAGCTAATGGATACGTTGCCACCCCGCCACCGCGTATACGGCACGGGTACAGCCCGCTTAAATACGGGGATTTTTTCCGTAACGGGGCATGGGCAAAGCAGGCTGTTCGTACACCTGCAAGCGCCGCCCTTTATCGCAATACGGCTGGAAAATGAATGGATTTTTGTTAATGCCCCCGCCCAAACGGAAACATTAGAAATTTTCAACAGATTGGTGGAATTAATTGAATAAGTATGATATTGTGGGGCGCGTTTTTATCACGAAAGGTTGATGTTGTATGCACAAACGCATAACAACCCTGCTGCGCATCCTTTTTATCATTATTCCCACGGTAGTAATTATTGTAATTATGGGGGTCGGGCTTGCTATTTCGCGCTCTATCAGCGAGGATACGGCGCAGCGTCTTTCCCGCCAGTACGCTATCGAAGCGGCTTCTAACTTTTTAAGCAGCACCAGTCCCCACTTGTCGTTAATGCAGCAGTTTTCCCGTTCTTCCGCCATTGCCCATTGGATGGCAAACGAGAACGATGCGTACCTGCGCGCCCGTGCCTTTGATGACATTGCAGGCTATGCCCGCCACGTACCCGATGTGTACATTATGTTTACGGTATACGACTCGCTGCAGGCGTATAATTTTGATGCCGCCGGCACGGTGGAAACCTTTAGCCCATGGGGGCGCATCGGTCCGCGCGGCAATGCCGAAAGCCAGTGGTTTTACAATACCCTGGACAGCGAAGCGCCGTTTATTTTAAACGTACAAAGCGAACGCCGCGTAGACGATTATTTTGAAATGTATGTATGGAGCAACCACCGCATATATTACGCCCAACGCTTGGTTGGCGTTGTGACCATCGGCTCGGCTTTTGATACGGTTTTTTACGCGACCTTTGCCAACTTTGATGTGGACGGAAGGCGCGGTTATATCATAGACGAAAACGGGCGCGTGCGTATCGACAGCGATTTACTGCTGCCCGTAAACGAAGCAGGCCTGCCCCTGCTGCCCGTCATGCCCGAAGCGGAGAAAAACCCTGCGTTAGCGGCACGCATCTATGAACATGCCCAACAATTACAAGGGGGTATTTACCCAATTGGTACGCAGCCCCTTGCGCCCATTCGCCTTACCTACGGCGGCTTTTTTTATGCAAGCATTGCACCCATTGTAGGTACGGGCTGGTCGGTGGTTGTGCTTTCTGATGATGTAGGCAGCATAATCGGCGGGCGGTATTTCCCGTTAATCATTATCGCAATATGTATTATGTTTTTCACAGTAACGGTAGGGTTATTTTTGATTAATAAAATCGCCCTTGTGCCCATGGCGCACGAAATTAATGAAAACGCCCACAAAGAACACGAGGCAACGAGTCGTCTGCTGCAAATATACAACGCAAGCCCCATTCCCTCCAGCCTGTGGAATTTAGATTTTACCCCCATTGAATGCAACCAAGCTATGGTAGATTTGCTGGGCATCAGCGATAAATCGGTTTTTATAGAAAAATTTAACGAGATATGCCCCGAAGTACAGGCCGACGGCGTTCTCACAAGGGAAAAAAGAGCTTGGGTAATGAACGAAACCATGCGGGACGGCATATGTCATTACAAATGGGAATATATAAGCGCTACGGGGCAACGCATCCCCGGCGAATGCGTTGCCAAACGGGTAGACCTGGCAGACAGTCAATTCCTTTCCGTGCATTTTCAAGATATGCGAAAAATATATGCAATGATGGCGGCAGAAGCAGAAGTAAAGCGAATGCTGCGTACCGTAAACAAGGCGGCGGCAATTCTGTTAAACATTAATTTTGACAGCGGCGGTATGGACGCCTACAACGAAGGCATTGCACTGCTGGGCACGTCGCTCGACGCGGACCGCGTACAAATATGGCAGCAGTCCGAAGAAAACGGCGAGCCTATATTTATCCTGCAATATAATTGGCTTAGCGAATACGCAAAAAAATTACGCAACCCCGAAGTGGGTTATGTGTTAAAGCACGAGCTTAACCCCGCATTTTTTAGCGCAATGGTGCAGGGGCGGGTGGTAAACTCCCCCGTTTCGGCATTGCCTGCAGACGTTACAGACATTCTTACCATGGCAAGCGATATGGTGTCTATCGTAATTATCCCGCTTTCGTTAAACGGCGAAAATATCGGCTTCTTTAGCGTGCAGGAATGCCGAAAGCCCCGCATCTTTACCCCCGATGAGGTAGATATTATTACATCGGCGGGTTTTATGTTTACCAATGTGTTAAACCAGCAATTGCAAGCTACAATGGCGCAAACGGATGTGCTTACGGGTGCGCGCAACCGCCGTTATTTAATTGCCGCGGCGGAACGTGATTTGGCAATAAGCATCGAAAATGATACGCCCTTCTCGCTGATTATTGCGGATATCGACTGGTTTAAAACCATCAATGATAAGTACGGTCATGGCGTGGGTGATGAAACATTAAAAATCTTTACTGCCCGCGTAAGCAATGCCATTAAGGAGGGCACGCTGCTTGCCCGCTACGGTGGGGAAGAATTTGTGGTTATTTTGCCCAACACTACGTTGGAAGACGCGGTAAAAACCGCCGAACGCTTGCGCAAAACCGTAGCCGACGCACCCTTTAGAATTGGCACGGAATCGTTAGATGTTTCTGCTTCTTTTGGCGTTGCGTGCAAAACGCCCTTGTATATGGACTTAACAAAAATTCTAAAGCAAGCCGACCTTGCGTTATACCGCGCCAAAGATATGGGGCGCAACGCCGTTGTAAGTGCCGAGGCTGTAAGTAAATGAAGCGTCTTTTTATCGCGCAAAATGAACATGCCCTGCGCACCGCCTACACCGTAGACGACAAATTAACAGAAGTGTATGTAGACCCAACAGGTACCGCCTCTCGCGTTGGGCATGTTTACGTAGCGCGGGTAAAAAATATTTTGCCCGGGCGCTTTGCCTTTGTGGATATCGGCGATGCAAAAAATGCCTTCATAAATTTGCCCAACTGCCACGGCTTAAAAAAGGGCGACGCAATTACCATGCAGGTATATAAAGATGCCTACGCAGAAAAAGGCGCATATGGCGGGCTTCAATTAAAAATAAAAGGGCGCTTTGTTATCGTACACGAAAGCGAACGCGGCGAAATTGGTGTTTCGCACAAGATAACCGACGCGCAGGAACGGTCACGCCTGCGCAGTGCGGTACATGGCGTGCTAAAGGAACGCAAGGGCTTTGGCGCGGTTGTGCGCACTAATGCCTTGGGGCAAGCGGAAGAAGCGGTGGAAAACGAAGCGAGGGATTTAATCGCACGGTATTTTGCCATTCAACAACGCGCAAAATACGTACAGCCCCCCGCGTTACTGCACCCCGAAAATGATGCGCACGAGGCGCTGCTTACCGATTTGCTTACAGATGATTTAGATGAAATATGGCTTGCCTGCCCGCTCAAAATACAGGAAGCAATTATACAAATTTTGCCGTCGTTAAAGAGTAAAATCCACCTGTATGAGGGCGAAGTCGGTTTATTTGATGCATATAACATTACCTGTCAAATGGAACGCGCGCTGGAAAAAACAGTATACCTTCCCTGCGGAGGGCACCTTACCATAGAGCAAACCGAGGCGTGTGTGGTTATTGACGTAAATACGGGGGCATTCTCGGGGGCGGAAAATTATAGCGCCGCCATTCTGCGCACTAATATAGAAGCCGCCGCCGTAATTGCCGCACAGCTAACCTTGCGCAATTTATCGGGCATAATCATCATCGACTTCATAGACATGAAAGACCGCAGCCATAAGCAAAAATTATTAGATGCGCTGGCGGCAGAAATAAAAAAAGACCGCATAAAAACGGAGCTTGTAAGCATGACAGAACTGGGGCTGGTTCAACTCACCCGCCGCAAAACGCGCCCGCCCCTAGCACACGAACACATACCAAAAGCCCAGAATAATTAACGCAGCTGCAATAATAAACCCCCACGTAGGCATCATAAACTGCACAATCATACCCACGCCAATGAAGAAAAGCACAAAACCCAGCAATCGCCGTCTGCGTGTAATCATAAAAATGCCCCCTCATGTTTTATTGTATGAAGGGGGCAAAAAAATGTGCTATACCTCGAAAGTGTCCGCTATATCGCGAAGGTATTCGCTATACCTGCAAACCTACTGCGCCCGCAATGCGCTTGGGTTTAAACAAGCGTTCAATGGCTTCGGCAAACAGGGCTTTAATCATTGGGCGAAGGTGAGGCAATTGCTCTACCAAGCGGTTTGCCATCACGCCCGAATTTATTTCCATAATCGCAAGTGAGCCGTCCGTAAATTCTGCAATGTCTATGCTTGCGAAGGTAATGCCAATCGCCTGTGCGGCACGTAATGCCAGCTTAGAAAGGCGGTCCTCTAACTCGGCATCCTTAAATTCAAACGCCGTAGCGCCCGATGCGAGGTTATGCTTCCAAGAATCGCCCCGTGCCTTGCCATACATAAAATGTGCCTTGCCGCCCAGGTAAAATACGCGGTATTCCGTCCCAATTTCCATATATGGAGAAAGCACCGCGTCGGGGTCGGCGGCAAAAACCGTAAGCAATGCCTGCTCCAGCGACAGGGGCGAATCGCAGTAAAACACATCGCGCCCTTGTGTGCCTTGGTTGGGCTTAACCACCACGCGGTTGTTGTGCTTCTTCAAATAATCCAGCGCGAACAGGAACGAGCCTTCCTCGGGGGTGTATGCCGCGCGCTTTGCCGCATTATAAATAAGTGTATGCTCTATTGCAGGTACGCCCGATGCGTTTAAAAGCGCGTAGCACCCGCATTTATCACACGCCAAACGGTCGGCGGCGGCGCTGTTTAAATCCCAATAATTGCCGTATACGTGGCGGGTTTGCCCGTCGCGCGTCATGCGTAATATGTACCCGCCCGAAAGCGAAAGGCAGGTAATGCCTTGCTCGGCGCAAATTTCGGTGATAAATTTGTTGGTATTAGACATCGTATACCGACCTTTCGCAGTCCTTATATAGCGTGCATTCCCCGCAACGCGGGCGTTGAGACTTGCACACCGCCCGCCCGTGGGAAATTAATTGCTGATTAATGCGTATCCAGTGCTTTTTCGGCAAATTTCGCATAAGCGAGAACTCAATTTTAACGGGGTCAACTTCATCGGTCAAGCCCAGCCGGTGGGAAACGCGTTTTACGTGAGTATCCACCGTAACGCTGGGTAAATTAAAAATATGCCCGCGTACTACATTTGCCGTTTTGCGCCCAACGCCTGACAGTGCGGTAAGGGCTTCTATATCGCTGGGTAAAATGCCGCCGTGCTTTTCCAGCAATATCCTTGCTGTGCTTTGCAGACTACGCGCCTTTACATGATAAAAACCCGTTGGGCGTACCGCTTCCTCCAAGTCATGGATATCTGCCTGTGCAAAATCCTCTAATGTGGGAAAGCGCATAAAAAGCCCCCGCGTCACTTGATTCACCCTTTCGTCGGTGCATTGTGCCGACAAAATGGTGGCGAAAAGCAAGTGCCACGGGGCTTCATATTCAAGAAAACACCGCCCGTCCCACGGGTACAGTGCATCTAATTCACTAAGAATGCGGCGGATTTTATTCTTGTTCATTCAAAACGGCGCGCCCTTCGTAAAAAGTGAAGGGGATAACTGCCTCGTCCACATCGCGCCCGCGGATAATAATCGTGCCGTATGCGGGTACGCCCATTTCCGCTTCAAACAAGCGGTTGCCGGTATTTGCCGCCGCCCTGGACCCACGGTGTATGCTGTTTTCCAATGGCAAGGTATACAGGAATCGCCCTGTTTCATCGTACAAGTTAATGTCGATATCTACGCGGTTGGGCACATCAAGACTTGCGTGCAGCGTAAGGCTGTAGTGCAGTTCGTTCCACAAATCATTGACTTCGCGGAAGCGGATATTCATATCATAAACGGTGAAGAAGAGATAGTCGGCGGGTTCTGTAATCTCCGGGGCGGGTTCGTCGTCGTCAATTGCGAAGGGGTCGTAATCGGGGTCGTGCAGGAGCGCGGCGACAGAGATATACGTGTTATTTGAAACGCGGCGGAAAGGGGGGCGCTCGTCGCCCCAAATGTACATATAATCTTCACGGAAGCGCACATTGTCAAAAATTTCTATCCGCCCGTTGTTGTAGCGCAGCACCACCGTATCGTGGGAGAAAACATAGCGCCCATAGGCGGCAACGTCGCCCCCGTTTTCATTATTAAACGACAAACTCCACAGCCCGTCCCCCGAAAATTCGAATACCAGAAATGAGTCGTCGTCTTCATAGATTGGGGCTGCTTCCCACCGCCCTACCAGCGGACCGTAATCATCTGTTGGGCGAAAGTTGGAAAGCACAAAATACAGCGCAACGCTTACCAGCACCGCACCGCCCACCAAAACAAACAAAAATAATGCTATCGACTTACCCGTTGACATGCCGGCGCCGTTGTCTTCCATGTTTATTCCCCCATGCATGTAAAATGGTTGACTGCTTCCCGCTATTATAGGAGATTTTTTTGATGTGTACAATACCTACCACAATCCAAAAAAAAAATTGCCAAAATCTTAGAAAATGTCCGTATGTTTCGTTTATACTGTGTACAAGCCAACGGGCACATGCCTGAAAAGTGCATCACAGCTCTAGCGACAAACGTTAGCCACGTCCCTGCGTTTATCTACAGTGCTTGCCCTTTGCACGGACTGATTCCCCGGCGGCTTACTTTGTACAAATTTTTCGGAATTTGTATTGGCTAATTATGTTTTGGGATTGTTAAAACCCGGCAAGTACCGCTATATGTAAGCGCGCGGCGGCGCTTGTGAAGTTTGCTTCTTTCAAAAACAGAATATAATTATCCAACGCGGGAAGGTAAAGCATCTATCATTAATTGCACGGGTTTTCCGCAGCCAACTATGGTTGCCCCGTACGGCGTGTAATGAAATGAAGAAATGGATGCTTGCCCAACGTGTGCAACATGGCAATAACAAGCAAAACAACTGTAACAACACCCACCGTGCGGCGTGGTTTAACTTTACATGCCCGCCGCGCGGTTACATATTTTTATGACCCGTTGTGCGCGGGTGCTGTATTCTCACAACACGTTACCCAAAATTCGGAAACGCACGAAACAATTCGTCAAAAATAGGCGCGTTCCGATGTTTAACAGGGGTAAAGTCGTTAGCTGGGTTATCCGTAGAACGCCAATGTAATATTTCGCGCAGGGTGTTCAGTCCGCTAAAAGAAAGCTGACCTGCGGGGGGTTGCGCGCTCTGTAAAAACGCCTCAAGAATTGCCATATCCTGCTCTGTGTGAATCGTACCGTTTTCAAGAACAAATTGCCTCGATAAATGTGCGAAGTGGCTTACGGCATTTCTAACATTTTCGGCGATTGCGTCACTGATACGGCTAAATTCATCAATAGGACCGCCATTGAAATGCGGCGAGTTCATTCCCTGCGCCAGCAGATGATTATGCGTTACAATGTTTATATGTTCATTTGAAAGAGACATCTCAGTTTGAAAGGCACGGGTGTTAGCCATTGAAATTACGGAAAGTTCAAAAGCCTTGGAAAGTATATTCAATTGGTTTTCCAGTTCTTCGCCGGAAAACTGCTCGATGAATGAGGCCCGCATTTGGGCGTAGCTGTTCGCTAACGCCGCAAAATTATGAGAGTCGCTTCCATCAAAATCGAAAATTTTGTTGCCCGACTGGTATGCACCGATTAGTCGATAAGCCGTTTCTGCGACAACGACAAGCTCTGCCGAAGATGATCCACTTGCGGCAAACCAATTGCCAAAATCGCCCGGTCCAATCCATGTCCCTTCTGTTACGTTGTAATGAACACCCCAGCCAAGCCCTGCCCATGCTTCGCGTGACACATTGCTAAAACTGTCAAAAAACAGCTCAACGCCACCATTATATTCTCCCGCAGGTTGACCGCGCATCGTGCTTAATTCAGCGCTACCTGTCTGCATTTGTTCAAATAAGCGCTGTGCTTTTGCACGTCCTACGCTGCTAATATCTACCGTTACGCCCTCAATCACGTTCGGCGTAGGCACATTCGTAACTAACCCCTGGCCTCTGATTGGGCGGTTGCTAAAAAGCTTTGGTGTTACGCCTTGGGGTGATTGGATTGACGAGTTTATACCATTAACCATTTTTCCCACTCCTTCACGTGCATATCGTCTAAATTCCTCTCGAATTTAACTGTTCATTTAATTCACGTCCTTTGCTATTGACATCTCTGTATATACTGCATATATTTTTTGTCAAGGCAGGTGATTTTTTGCGTATTGCAATTTCTAATCGGTCGGGTGTTGCGATTTACGAGCAGATTAAAGAGCAGGTGAAGGCGGCGATATTCTCCGGCGAGTTAAAAGAGGACGATATCCTGCCCTCGGTGCGGCAGCTTGCACGGGATTTGAAGGTAAGCGTGATTACCACCACCCGCGCGTACAGCGACTTGGATGCGGAAGGTTTTGTGGTAACGGTGCAGGGCAGGGGTTGCTTTGTCCTTCCCAGAAACAAGGAGCTTGCGAAGGAAAATGCCCTGCACAAAATTGAGGAAGGGCTTTCTGCGGCGATAGCGGCGGCAAAGGCAGAGGGCATTGGCAAGGAAGAAGTAACAGAACGGCTAGATTTGCTATGGAGGGTTGAAGATGACGAATCTCATTGAAGTAACAGGACTTACGAAGGACTATTCCCTAACACGCGAGAACAGGAAAAAGAAAATCACCGACGCCTTTGCCGTGCGCGATGTGACCTTTACCGTTCCCAAGGGGTACATCATGGGTTTTATTGGTCCTAACGGGGCGGGGAAAACCACGGTAATTCAAGTAATGCTTAACATAAAGCGCGCTGATGCGGGCACTGTCAACATCGTAGAAAACAAGGATATTGGCGTGGTACTGGATAAGCCCCACTTTCCCATACAATGGACGGTTAGGCAGGTGGAAAAAGCCCTCTCGCCCTTTTATGCGGGGTGGGATAAAGTGCGTTTTGCCGCGTGTTTAAAGGATTTTGAACTGGATGCGAAGAAAACGGTGGAGCAGCTTTCCCGCGGGATGCAGGTAAAATTGCAAATCGCCATTGCCCTGTCTCACAACGCGCAGCTGCTTATCTTGGACGAACCCACCAGCGGACTGGATCCCGTAGCCCGGGACGAAATATGCGAGCTGTTACAAGAATTTGTGGAGGACGGGCAACGCAGTGTGTTATTTTCCACCCACATTACCAGTGACTTGGAAAAAATCGCCGATTATGTAACCATGATACTGAACGGGCGTGTGCATTACACAGGCACAAAGGATGTGCTGGTGGAAAAATATTCCCGCATTGCAGGTGGGGTGGGGGAACTTACGGATGGGTTGCAACCCCTAATTCTGGGGCGCAGGAAGCACAGCAGTGGCTTTGAAGGGTTGGTGGAAAACATTCACCTTTCCAAGTTGCCCCAAACCTTGCTGGCCGAGCCCGCCAGCTTGGAAGAAATTATTGTTTTCTTAAATCGCGAATCAAAGAAAGGGGTGCAAAAAAATGATTAAAAATATTATTAAATTGGATTTATATACCGCGCGGCCCGGCTTTAATTGGGTGGCTATGCTTATACAGTTTACGATAATTGGGCTGGTATTTGGCTTTACCCGCAACATGATTGTACCTGTTTTTGTGATAATGATGATTATGGACGGCTTTGTTGCGCTGCCTTTTTCCCTTGGGGAACCCGCTAAAATGGATGTGCTTTATACTACCCTTAACATTAAAAGAAAAACCATGGTTATTGGGCGCTATTGTTACGCGGGGTTTATTATTGTATGCACAACTTTGCTTAGCCTTTTACTGGTGGGTATTAGCTGGGGGGTAGAGTGGGTATTTGAAATTTATCTGGGCGCGCAAGGCGCGTTGTATGTGCTATTGCTTTATTTTGTTATTTGTATTTTTATGCAATCGGTTTTACTTCCGTTTTATTATAAATTTACGATTATTAAGGCGGGGCCCATATCCTATATTCCCTTCTATTTAATCATGCTTGGGTCGTTTTTCCTTATTAATTTTAATTACGATTTATTTGTGCGGTTGGTTAATTTTGTAACCACCCCAAGCAATTTACCGTGGGTTATCGCCATTGTGCTTGCAGTCCTTGCGGTTATCGTATATATTTCCTTTCGCTTGTCTGTACGATTTTATACGCGAAGGGAATTTTCTTGATGGAATTAAGTCACGTTTTAAAAATTAAGGAAAATGCAATTAACGACATCTTTACAGTGTTAAGCGAAAATAATATCCGCGGGAAGATTCTCTTCATCTCCGACGAAGTGGTATTTCGCTTATACGGGGCGCGGGTACGCGAGCAGTTGAAGGAACTTGATGACGCAAATATTATAACGGAACTTATCACTGACAACACGCTGGCGTATTCCATGACTTTTACGGAAAAAATTATCGCACAAGACATTGACTGCATTGTGGGCTTGGGCGGCGGTAAAGTATTAGACGTTTCGAAGTATGCGGCGTATATTTCGAAACGTCCTTTTGTTTCCATTCCCACCACGGTGGCGAGTGATGGGGTTGCGTCCCCCGTTGCGGTGCTTATGGGGCGCGACGGTAAGCCCATGTCGCTTACCTGTGACATTCCAAAAATAATTATTATTGATTTACAATTGATTTTAAATAGCCCGCAAACGCTCATTAAAGCGGGCATTGGCGATACCATTTCCAATTACATGGCGCTGATGGATTGGGAATACGCGGTGCAAAATCAAAAAGACGATATGAACGGCTACGCGTTTATGCTTTCACAAGCGGCGTTGGATGCGCTGTTAAACGCCAAGTTTACGTCTATCACGCCCGATTTTATTCGTGTGCTTGCGGATTCGCACGTATTGTCGGGCATTGCGATGCGGTACGCGGGCAGCAGCCGTCCCGTTAGCGGAAGTGAGCATCTCTTTAGCCACGCGCTGGACTATTATGGCGAAACCCATAACTTGCACGGTATTCAAGTAGCGCTTGGCACACTTGCGGTGGCAAAGCTGGTAGAAGTTCCCTACAATGAGGTGCTGGATTACATGCGCCGCTTTGAAGTGGATTTGAATCCAACGCGGCTGGGCATTTCCCGCGAATGCTTTGTACTGTGTATGCAAAAAGCGCCGAAAATGCGGAAGAACCGATACACACAATTAAACACGCAAGACCTTTCCGTGCCCCGCTTGCAGCAAATTTATGACGAATTGGTGCGTGAATTATAGTGTTGCTTCTTATATTATACCTTGCGTTTATCGGCTTGGGCTTGCCCAGTGCTTTGCTTGGCGCAGCGTGGCCCACTATGCAAACAGCGCTGGATTTGCCCGTGCAGTATGCGGGTATTGTCGCCATGGTTATTTCGGGCGGTACGATATTTTCCAGCTTAATGGCGGATAAATTTACGCGTGTGTTGCGCCCGGCTTACGTGGTAACGCTGGGCGTTTTATTTATGGTCGTTGGGTTGTTTGGATTTTCTGCCGCGCAGGCATTTTGGTTGATGTGCTTGTGGGCGGTGCCCTTGGGGCTTGGTTCGGGCGCGGTGGACGCGGTGATAAATAACTACATTGCGGTCAATTATTCCTCGCGTCATATGAATTGGCTGCATTGCTTTTGGGGGCTTGGCGCCATGCTTGGCCCGTATGTAATGGGCTTTTACCTCGTACGGGGTATGAATTGGGGCTACGGATTTGCCGCCGTGGGCGCGGCATTGGTTGTGGTGTTGGCTGCGGTAGTTATGACTATGAAATTGTGGAAGAAAGGTGAGCAGAAAAAAACCTCGAAAGCTACGCCAATAGGGAGCGTGCTAAAGATTAAGGGCGTAAAGTTTGTCATGCTTGCATTTTTTGCCTATTGCGCAATGGAAGGCACGGCAATGCTGTGGGCGGCTACATATTTGGTATATAACCGCGGCGTTTCTGCCAATTCTGCGGCGTTGTTTGCTTCGTTTTTTTTCATTGGCATTACGGCGGGGCGTATTGCTGCGGGTTTTGTTTCCAATAAATTGGGCGACAGGCGCATGGTAACGCTGGGGCTTGCGGTTACGTTTGTTGGCATTGTTGCGGTATTTGTGCCGTTTGCGCCCGGGTGGGCGGCATTGGCGGGGCTTGTGATAATTGGGCTGGGGAATGCGCCCATTTTCCCCGCGCTTATGCACGCAACGCCTGCGCATTTTGGGGAAGAAAATTCCCAAGCGTTGGTGGGTGTGCAAATGGCTTCGGCTTATACGGGCGCAACGATAGTCCCGCCGCTTTTTGGTGTATTGGCGGGGGCGTTGGGTGCGGGCTTTTTTGCCCCGTTCCTTGGTGCGTTTTTTGCGCTAACGGCAGTGATGTTTGTCGCACTTATCAAAAGCACAGGGAGCAATTATGAGCGCACATGATAAAATTACGGTAAAGCCCATCGTAGAAGTTGCGGAATACCTGCGCAATTTAATCCCCGCAGAAATGCCCGCCGACTATCCTCTGCACCCGCGATTTGCGGGCGTGGCGGAAGAAGAAAAAATACGCGCGGGTGTGTGTAGCTTTCGAGATTTTTTGCACACTTTTTTTGATTATATTTCGGCAGAAGGCGCAGTTTTCGCCAAGCCCGCAAGCAAACCCGGCGATATGAAGGACTACCCGTTTTTGCCCAATTTCACTAACTTGCTGGTGGAGATGGGCTATAGCGCCGTACTGGAAAATGATGTTTTACATGTGCCTATACTGTCGCTTTGCTGCCCTTCCGTAAATGAGAGTGGAAAGAAAAAAAGCGCAAAAATATCAAGCGCAAGCGTAAAGGATTGTATGCAAATCCTAGCCCACTGTGGCTTCGTATTCGACGGCGAAGACCTGGGCACAGCGCCTACATGCGCGACATTTCCCCTTGCGCCTAATTTGCTTGCGGGGCTAAAAGCCCTTGCCCTCGCGGATATGGAGTTGCGCCAAGAGCGCCGCTATTGGGGCGACAATCATTTGCTTACATGCAATTATAGATTGTTAATGCAAAAACCCGGCGGTACGGCGGATATTTTTAAAGATTTTGTCCACCCATTGCCCGCAAAAATACGCGAATTTTTATTGTATCTACACACGCGTTATACAGAAATGGGCTTAGCCTGTACAAAAACCACGCTGAGTGATGTTAATTTTTCCTATGCATGGATTAGCGAAAAAAATAGAGAAAAACTTCCGCGCGACAAATATGCAATGCGGGTTTTTGCATTTTCGTATTCCATTCGCAATGGGTATATGTTATATGTACGTGCAAAGAAGACGGCAAAATACGCCGATATCATTGCCGCATTTCCCGCGTTTTTGCAAGAAAAAATAGAAGCAGGCTACGGCTGCTACCGCAAGCTGGGGCGCACACGCTGCGAAGGCGATTGTCAAGGAATTGCGCTCCCCGTCGACGAAAATCTGTTGAAAAATAAAAACGCCATCGTGCAATGGCTGGATAGGGAGTCAACAAAATGAGCAAGGGTAATGTGGCGGTAACGGGGGATATAAAAAATATTGACATTAAAAATGGATAGTATGGTAAAATTAATTAAGCAAAAATGAGGTGAAGCATGGATTTTTACACATTTAACCCTAATTTCCCCGAGCCGTTTTCATTGATTCACCCGCTAAAGGTGAACTTGGTGATAGAATTAGTAGAAGAAACGCCGCCAGAATACGTGCAATTCGTTATTTTGTTCGGCAGTAGTTTGGACTTAACCTGTACCCCTTTGGGGGATATTGATTTGTATGTAATTTCTGAAGAAGATAAAAATGCTTACGAATTTTTTTATAAACGGTGTAAGGCATTAAAAATTAAAGCCGATATTCTTGTTTCCAGTGCAAAAAATTTTATGGACGAAGCCCTAGACATTAACACCATTGAACGCAAAATTTTAGAACACGGAGTCGTGGTTTATGAGAAGAAAAGTTACGTTGCTTGACAGGGCAAAGGCGGATTTAACGACGGCAGAATTTATGTTAAAAAATACAAATGATGATTTATTTGTCGACATTGCTGCCTATCATGCCCAGCAATGCATAGAAAAAGCCGTGAAATTTCTCATTGGGTTGGAAGGCAAAATGTATGTAGCCGACCATAGACTGTCCGTTTTTCTTGAAGATTTAGCAGATGAAGAGGTAAAAATCCTTGTAGGCGAAATTGAAATAAGCATAGATAGCTGGGCAACTACCGCGCGCTATAAATCGACCATTACCGCAAGCATAAACGAAGTAAATGAAATTCTTGAGGTATGCAAAAAATTAGTAAAATTAGTAGAATCACGCATTCCGCATTCAAAAAAAACTTGTGAAAACGATGTGAAAGGGATGTTTAGAAAATTATTGAATGAATAGGGTGGTTGCAAAAAACAAAACTCTATGTTAAACTCCCCTTGTTCCAAGGAGCGGGTTCGTCTTTGCTCGTTGGGCAAACTACACTTGAATGGAGGCTGGACAAGATGAAAAAACGAATTTTCGCAAACGGGAAAAACCACTTGTCCGCGCCGATGTAGAATTTATTTTCTAGGTCTGTTTTATTTCGAATTTTTAAACAAATTCGAATGTGCCGCAAGGGTTACTCCCTGCGGCGTTTTTATTTTGTCCGCTTCCTAAATTAGGCGAAAAAATTCGCTACAGGAGGCAAAATGAATAAAAGATTGCGTTATTACGTCGGTAAAATTACCGACCAAAAGACCACCACGTACCGTTACAGCGTCGTGGTAGATGGCAAGCCCGTGCAAAAAGAAATTTATGACGGCGAATGTATTGAGTACACGGTAAAGCCAAATGGCGAGATTGACGGCAGCGGGGACCGCGTGCAGGTGCGGCGCGAACCTACGTTTTGGCACAACGGTATTGCCTATACCTTCGACCGTACCGGCAAGCAAGCGTTAGACCGCCCAACGGTGACAATATGTATTCCCGTAGAAATGCCGGGCATTACGGAGTTTACCCCTGCAGCGGCAGATTTTTGCTTGCGCACGTTTGCAACCTTCTACGAAGGGTACAATGCCGACTACTTTAATCGCACCCGACCCGACCGCGAAAACGGCAGGTTTATTTTACATGCGCCAAGCCCCAAGGTGCTTGTGCGCAATACGGCGTATTTTGCAGCCATACCTGCAATGGATTATACGGAAGGCAAGAATAATATCATTTATTTTTGCCCGTATGTTGACCTGCCCGCGGATATTTTTTGCCTGTGCATTCGCATGGAAATTCAACTGCCGTATCTAAAATTGGACAGGGCAAAGACGATGCTGCTCAAGCAGTTGCCCGAGGGTGCGGAGCGGTTTGTGAAGGCGTTTGATAATCACGGGCTTAGCGCGGCGGTACAATTAGAGCGTGTGCAGGCGGAGATTCGCATGTTTTTACGGGACACCGGGTATTGTGCGTTTATTGCAAACGGCAGTATTCTTGTGCGGGGGAAGGGGGACTCGCCTTCAAAAAATGCCGTCCCTTTCGAAGCGCCTGCCGCCCATGAAATTGAAGCTGCGGGCATACGTGGCTTGGGCATAAAGCGCGGCGTTACCGTGATAACAGGAGGCGGGTATTCGGGAAAATCAACGATTTTAAATGCAATATCGGCGGGGATTTATAACCACATCGCGGGGGACGGGCGTGAGCTGTGTATCACCGATGATTCTGCCGTCACCATTACCGCCGAGGACGGGCGCGCCGTTTCCCGTGTGGATATTTCGCCCTTTTTACAATGGATACCCAACGGCGACCCCCACGATTTTTCCACCGCCCATGCGTCGGGGGCTACTTCGCAAGCTGCCAATATCATGGAAGCCGTGAATTGCGGCGCGCGTCTGCTGCTCCTCGACGAGGACCGCTCCGCCACCAATTTTATGATACGCGACGCCACCATGAAGCGGCTCATCGAAAAAGAACCCATCACCCCTTTTACCGACCGCGTAAACGCGCTGGCGGAAATGGGAACATCCACAATTCTTGTAATCGGCGGCAGTGGGGAATACCTTAGCGTAGCCGACACCGTTTACATGATGGACGAATACGTAATGCATGACGCAACGCAAAAAGCAAAATTCCTCGTGCTGCCCTTTACGCCGCCAAACCCGCATAAGCAGTGGAAAAGTGAACGCAAAATCTCGCAATTATTCTCACCATATCCCACGGGGGCAACGCGGGAAAAGTTGGACGTGTCCGACACGAATTTCATTATCATCGGGGACGAACGCATAGACATTCGAAGCCTGCACGACCTTGCAACACCGCAACAAGCCAACGCGCTTGCCTTCATTTTGCGCCACCTTGCCAACCAAGAAGACGGCACAGACAGCTTAGAAAAAATGGCGCTTGCCCTACGCGGGTTAACGCCAAAAACAAACCCGAGCGCACAAGCGAACGGGCAGGGAATAAACATTCTAGAAAAAATAGATGTACTGTATACCGAAATAGAAAACCGCGGCTTAAACCACGTAGATACGGGCTTTTTCACCAATATGCAGCGGTTTATGGAGCTTCCTCGCCCCATAGAGATACTTTTTGCTGCAAATAGGATGCGCCATGTTTTGTGGCAGCGGTGAGGCAACCGCTTACAATCTGTAATCGGTTGGGTTATGTTAATTGCGCTTGACATATGCATTTGACATAACTAATTCCTTCATGCTATACTCCCCACTAAGCAGAAGTGCCACTTCTCACCCCGCGCCGCAATGTAATGGAAAGCGTGCTACAGGGTCGTAAGCGCAAATGGTTTTCCAATGCCTTCTATATAAATAGGAAGCGATGCGTTTTGAAGTGGGCGAAGGCTCGCTTATTTTTTTGCGGCTGCGATGCGCGGCAACCTATTATAAAGGGGTGATTTGGCATTACCGATTTAATGATTAACGAGCAAATTCGCGATAAGGAAGTGCGGCTAATCGACTCGGACGGTACCCAAATGGGGATTATCGACGGGCGCGAAGCGCAACGCCTTGCGGATGAAAAGAAAATGGATTTGGTTAAAATTTCGCCCACGGCGAAGCCGCCCGTATGCAAGATTATGGACTATTCCAAGTTCCGTTTTGAGCAGTCTAAAAAGGAAAAAGAAGCACGTAAGAAGCAGCGCACCATCGAGATTAAAGAGCTGCGCCTTTCCCCCAACATCGACAAGCACGATGTGGAAGTAAAGCTGAAGAAAGCGGAAGAATTTCTAAAGCACGGGGATAAGGTGAAGGTGACCGTCCGTTTCCGCGGGCGCGAACTTGGGCGAACGGAAGTCGCCTACGGCATTATGAACGATTTTGCCGGCAAGCTGGCCGAATTGGGCAACATAGAAAAGCCTCCCAAAATGGAAGGGCGTTCTATGGCTATGTTTCTTGCGCCAAAACCCAAAGCAAAGGAGTAATTAATATGCCAAAGTTAAAAACCAAAAAAGCCGCCGCAAAGCGGTTTAAAGTAACGGGTACGGGCAAGTTTAAGCACCCGAAGGCAGGCAAGCAGCACATTCTGGGCAAGAAAAGTCCCAAACGGAAGATGACCCTTCGTAAAATGGGTATGGTGGATAAAACCAACGAAGCCGCCGTACGGGCAATGATGCCCTACGCGTAAATACGCGTACCCAAGTGAAGTGAATATTCCAAGGAGGATTGATTAAAATGGCACGTATAAAAGGCGCACTTGGCGCAAAAAGAAAGCATAAAAAAACACTCAAATTAGCAAAAGGCTACGTTGGCGCACGCAGCAAGCAATACCGTGTGGCAAAACAAGCGGTAATGCGCGCAATGGCTTCTGCCTTTGTGGGGCGCAAGCAGGTAAAGCGCGAATACCGCCGCCTGTGGATAACCCGCATTAACGCGGCGGCAAGGCTGCACGACCTCTCGTACAGCCAATTCATGCACGGGTTGAAAAAAGCGGGCGTAGACATTAACCGCAAAATGCTCGCCGAAATGGCGGTAAACGATGCAGCCGCTTTCGGGCAACTGGCAAAAGTAGCCGCGGGCGCGTAAATTAATTAGAACCACTCAAAAAGCCGCGAAAACCGCGGCTTTTTTGTAAAGTTTTTTGTCGAGCTTTTTTCCAAAAGGTTTGTCGCCGAAGGTGGTTTTAATCCTTTACCTTACCTCTTTAGCCTAAACGTCCCTGTCATATCCCTAAGCACTTCCGATTGGCTGGTAAGCTCCTCTGCGGCGGCGGCGGATTCTTCGGATGTTGCGGAGTTTTCCTGTACTACGTCGGTGATTTGGGTTAAGCCTTGGGTTACTTGGCGTATTGCCATTGCCTGTGTTTCGGACGCGTCGGAAATTTGGCTAATAATTTCGGATACTTTGCCTACGTCTTCTACGATTAGGCGCAGTGCGGTGGCGGATTTCATGGCAATTTCTTCGCCTTCGTTTACCTTGTTGGTAGATTTTTCGATAAGTTCGGCGGTTTCTTTTACAGCCTGTTGGCTGCGGCTTGCCAGCATACGCACCTCGTCGGCAACTACGGAGAAGCCTCTGCCGTGTTCGCCTGCACGGGCGGCTTCTACAGAAGCGTTAAGCGCAAGCAAGTTGGTCTGGAAGGCAATATCCTCAATTACCTTAATAATTTTGGTAATTTTGCCGGATTCGGTTTTAATTTCGTTCATGGCGGAAAGCATTTTATTCATGTCTTCGTCGCCTTTTGCCGCGCTTGCCTGCGTGTGCTGGGAAAGGGCAACCGCGTCCTTTGCTTTGCCTGCATTGTCGGCGGCGCTTTCGTTGATGGTTTGAATGGTGGCGCTTAATTCTTCTACCGAAGCTGCCTGCTGTCCTGCACCGTGGGCAAGCCCCATGCTGCTTTCGGTAATGGATTTTGCACCAACCGCCACCTGTTTTGCGGATACGTCAATGTCGGAAATTACCGTGTTAAGCATTTTTATGATGGCGTTAAGTGCGGTCTTAATTTCGGAATACGTGCCTACATATTCGCGGGTTACGGCTTGGTCCAGGTCATTGCGGGTAATGCCCGTTAACACGGAAGAAATTTCTTTAATATACTCCGCCACTTGTTTAACGGTAGTGTTTACCGAATCCTTGACCTGCTTAAAGTCGCCTTTGTATTCGCCTTCCATTACATAGTCAAAGTTACCTTCGGAAACATAGCGCAAAATGCGTGACGTTTCGTGTATGGGTGCGACCACCGTTTCCAACAATTTGTTTAGGTTGGAAATAAGGGTTACCCAATCACCGTTGTATTTTTTCGTGTCTACGCGGGCGGAAAGGTTGCCCTGCATTGCTTCCTGTATTAAGCCGCTAATGTCATGGTTGATGGATTTTAAATCGTGGCTCATTGTGTCTATTGCGTTGTTAATGAGAATCTTTTTGCCGGGTAGTTTGGGGATTTTTACGCTAAAATCGCCATTGCCGAAGCTTTCCAAGCTTTGCAGAATTAAATTTGAATCCTTGATAATGCCGTCGATTACGTTGTTTACTTCCTTTGCCACATCGCGGTACGAGCCGTTAAAGTGATCGGCGTTTATGCGTGCGTCAAGGTCGCCTTCTTTGTTAATTTGTTCGCCGATTTGGGTTAAATTGTCCACCAAAAGGTGAATGCTTACAACTACATCGGCAAAGGCGCGTTCCAGTAACGTAATTTCATTTTTGGTGGGCGAACTATCGCGGTTCATGTTGCTCAGTTGTAAATCGCCTGCGGCGATACGTGTCGCCGTTTGGGTAATGACGGGCAATTGACGCAAGTTGCGGTTTACAAATATCCATGACGTAAAGCCTACAATAAGCATTAGCGCAACGCCAACGATAACCACAATGCGTGTAAGGTAGTTAGAAGGCGCATTCGCCGTTGCTTCGGGCAGTGTGCCTACAATTGCCCAGTAACGGTTTGTGCTGCCAATGGTTACGCCCTGTGCCAGCAAAATCATGTTTTGGTTTGTTACGTCGGAATAAACGGTGCTGAAAAACGAGCCGCCGCGGTCCAGAATAGAGTCTACTCGGTTGGAGTAGTTGCCCATCCATGTGGTTTTATAGCTGCGCATCAGCATTGCGGAGTCGGGATGTGTGACTACGTTGCCGTCGTGGGAGAGTACAAACACGTAGCCGTCTTCCAGAATGTCAATTGCGTTCATTTTGTCCGAAACCCGTTGCAGGCTAAAGTCTGCGCCTACAACGCCCGCAAATGCGCCGTCGTTAAACAGCGGAATTGCCAGCGAATACATCATGGTAGGCACGCCTTCTACGGGATAACTATAAGGGTCGGTGATAAATGGGCGCCGCGTTTGCTTTGCGCCAAGGTAGAACATGCCGTCTACAGGGTCATTGTGCAATTGCATTGCCGACGAAGCAATACGCCCCCCTTGACGGTAAATATACGGTACAAAGTTCCCCGTTATATCGTGATGTTCGTTGTAATTAATAAAATCTGCGTCGCGTCCGTCAAAGGCGTCGGGTTCCCATACCGTCCAAATGCCTTGCAGGTCGGGTTCGTTTTCCAAGATATTTACCAGAATGTCTACCACTTCGTGCCGTGGATTTTCGGAATGCAGGCGAATGTGTTCAACCACCAATGCAAGCGTGCTAATTAACGCATACCCTTGGTTGTTAAGGGCGGTAAACTCGTTTACCGCTTCCTGCACCCGCGCATTTATAACTGTATCTACTAATTCGCGCTGAGAAGACGAAGCAATGGAGCTAACCACCACTACCATCATCACAACGCCCACCGCCAGCACAGCCAGTACCGGAATAATTACTGCCATTTTAATACTTAGTCGCTTCATAGTAACGCTCCCCGCTAAATTAATGTTCAATCCATTTTATTCACGCGGGGAAGAAGTGACACAGTATCGCAAATGGAATTCACTGCAATTGTATAAATCTTGGATTTTTTACAAATAATATGAATTGATAGTATTCATAAGGAGGAGAGCAAAATGAAAGCAACAGGTATAGTAAGAAGAATAGATGACTTAGGGCGGGTGGTTATCCCCAAAGAGATACGCCGCACCCTGCGCATTCGCGAGGGCGACCCGCTGGAAATCTTCACAGACCGCGAGGGCGAGATTATCCTAAAAAAATATTCCCCCATTGGCGAGCTGGGTAACTTTGCAAAGGAATATGCGGATAGTTTATCCCAATCCTCGGGGCATATTACATGCATCGTGGATAAAGACCAAATTATTGCCGTATCGGGTGGCGCAAAGAAGGAATTTTTGGACAAATCTATTTCCAACGCGCTTGAGCGCACCATTAATGCACGTGCAATCCTTTCCGCGCACCGCAACGACCCGTCCTTTGTCCCCATTCTTGAAAACGACGACCCAAAAAACTACGCCAACCAATTGGTTGCCCCCATTATTGCCGAGGGCGATGTATTAGGCGCTATTGTTTTCCTTTCCCCCGACAAAAAAATGGGCGAGGTAGAAGGCAAGCTGGCGCAGACAGCGGCAGGGTTTTTAGGGCGGCAAATGGAAGCGTAGGGGAAACGCTCGGCAAAAACTTTATTTGATGGACATAGTGGTGGAATGTGTCCTATACTGAGGACTGCCCTGTGAAGGCAGTCCTTTTGATTTGGGGGAGGTTCATATGAACGAGTTAAACGATATTTTAGACACGCTGCTGGGCGAAAACGGCTGCCCGTGGGATAAAAAGCAAACCCACGAAAGCATGAAACCCTATTTATTGGAAGAAGCGCGGGAGGTTATTGATGCGATTGACACAGGGGACATGCGTGCGCTTCAAGAGGAATTAGGCGACGTACTGCTACAAGTGATATTTCATTCTAAACTGGCAGAAAAAGCGGGTGCATTTACGTTGCAAGACGTAATTTCCACGTTATGCGAAAAATTAATCCGCCGTCATTCTCACGTGTTTGGCGATGATATAGCGGTTACAGAGGAAGAAGTATTGCGCATTTGGGCGAAAAATAAACAAAAAGAGAAGGCATAATTTATAAATTTGTACAAAAGTGTTGATTTTCCTTGACAAACTTGTTTTCTCGGTTTATAAATAGCCCCGAGCAAACGAACCGCGGGCTTTTCCCGCAGGTTTTATATCAAAGGAGGAAACACAATGAACAAGACGGAACTCATCGCGGCCATCGCGGACAAATCCGACTTAACCAAGAAGGACGCCGAAAAGGCACTGCAAGCCTTCGAAGCAGCCGTGACGGACGCATTGGTTGCCGGTAAGAAAGTACAACTGGTAGGCTTTGGCACATTCGACGTGGCCGAAAGAGCCGCACGCGACGGTCGTAACCCCCAAACAGGCAAAGCAATGAAAATTGCTGCTTCTAAGGCACCCCGCTTCAAAGTAGGCAAAAAGTTGCGTGATGCAGTAAACGGGAAGAAGTAATTTCCCCAATACCATACGTAACCAAATATTACGTTTCCGTTGCATGTCTTGTGCAACGGATTTTTTTTGGTATAATGCGCGCAATTGACAAAAATTAGCGTATTTTGGCAAATTGGGGGAAAATATATGAAATGTTTTACATATGTGATACGGGCAGTGTTGTTTGCGTTGGCGACGTTGCCTTTTATCGCGGGTATGCAGGTACAGGCTTCATCGGCGCGTGCTGTTGCGTTGGTTGTGGACGGGTACGCAATGTCATTCCAGTACCAGCCGCCCATTAGCAGAGACGGGCGTGTATTTGTACCGTTTAGGGAATTTACTGAGCATCTGGGCGGTCAAGTAGGCTGGCACGGGGCGCATCAGCAGGTTTCCCTTTTTTATAGGGACGATGTGCTAATCCTTACCGTGGGCAGCACGGTTGCCACGCTCAACGGCGAACGCATTACTACCACCAACGCGCCCTTTACGTTAAACGAGCGGGTAATGATACCGCTTAGAAGCGTTGCAGAAACGCTGGGCTACGAAGTGGACTGGTGCGGCGACCGCTACACCGCGTTTATAGACACGCCAAATGGGAATGGCAATAACGGTAATAATAACGCGGAGGAAGTCCCTCATGCCCCCGGTGCCCCTGCGCCCGGGTATAATAGCAATTTCCCCATTTTGCCGCTGCCGCCTGCCAACCCGCCTAATGATAATGGCGCAACCGATAACAATACCGAAGAAGATGAAACGCCCGAACCGCCTGCAGCACCCGCCGACCCATTGCCGCCGCCCGCCGACGGTCACACAACGGGGGACACTCCTGCAATTAACGGCGACTTGGCGCGTGATGTTTCTACGACGCCTATCCTGCCCGAGAATCATCCAATAACCACGCTAACCACCATGCTAACCCCGCGTGAAACGGGCGCGGCAACCTATGTGGTGCAAGCGTCTTCGCCCATTTCTGCGGTGTCGCACTTTGTTTTAACAGACAATCGGCTGGTGGTAGATGTGCATAGTGCGCGTTCTGCGCTGGAGGGTACGGTTTTTGTTTGCCCGTCGCTTCCTATTTTGGACATTCGTACTTCACAGTTTTCCCGCAACCCTGATATTACGCGTCTTGTGTTTCATTTGAATGGACCTGTGGAGTTTAATCTCTCGCTTTCTGCGGACAGGCGCCAGCTTACCATAGGCTTTGCGAAGAATCGTATCAACGATGTTTCCCTTACTACCGATGCGGGTGCGGATATGCTGGTAATCCGCGGCGATGCGTTGCCCTCTGTGCGGTATGAGATTGACTTAATTGGACGCCGCTTGCTGGTGCAAATTGACAATGCGTCTTTACACGTAACGGGCAATCAGATTTATGGCGGTGCATTTGTTTCGTTTATACAAACGGGCGATAATGCAGATGGTACGGCATATGTAATTGCTATGTTCCGTGATGATGTGGATTTGCCCGCAGGCGTGGGCTTGCTAAACCAAGGCAACAACGCGATTGGGCTAATGATACACGGCGGTATAGAAGGCGTAACCTACGAGCAATGGCTGCGCGCGGTGCGTATTTGCCGTGCAAACGGCTTCTTTATGAATGTTGCGCAAATTCAACGCTTTAACGAATACTTGCGCAATCGTTATACCATGGTGCTTCCGCCGCAAGCCGCCGCCCTTGGGCAGGGGCTTATCCCCGTAGGTGACGATTTTATCGACTCCTTTATGCTGGCGCGAGACATAAACGGCGATACACAGCTTATTTTTAACACAGCGCGGGTGCTGGTGTTTGAAATACACGAAACTGCAGAAGCGTACTATATTATGGCGCGTCTTCCGCGTGAAGTGTACTCTATGGTTGTAGTTATTGACCCGGGTCACGGCGGAAACGACCCGGGCGTTATCCGTAACGGCGTGGTGGAAAAAGACGTAGTGCTTACCGTTTCGCATAAGGTGGCGACGCTGTTACGCACACACCCCTACATTGGCGTGTACATGACCCGCCACGAGGATACGAACCCCGGCTTGTTCTGGCGTGCGGGCTTTGCAGAAGCTACGGCAGATATTATGGTTTCCGTCCATATAAACGGCTTCACCAATACGGCAATTCACGGCATTGAAACCCACTACACCATCAGCGCCGCAGAAGTGGGCTTAACTTTCAATAGCCGTCACCTTGCGCAGCTCGTGCAAGACCACAAAATAGCTCAAACGGGCGCACACAGCCGCGGTCTGTTTGACAACCCGGGCTTTGTGGTTGTCCGCGAATCCAACATTCCCGCTGTCCTTTCGGAAATGGGCTTCGCCACCAACCCCGCAGAAGCGGCGCGAATCCTCACCAGCACCTACCAATGGCAAATTGCAACCGCCCTGTACCACGCGATTTTAGACGCCCATCGGGTGATTGGAAGGTAGGCATCTTTGAATCATTAACGCTTAAATTTTATGATTCGTTATGTCAATCTCTTCTGCGTTACCCTTAGTTAGCATGAAGTATTTATCCTCACGTTTTCGTATTTTTATGTGCCAATATTTTCGGTTTTCATTTTCTCCGCGGGAGGTTGACAGTTGGTCTAAATACGATTCAAGTGTCGAATAATCTATCAGAAAAATAGTATTACTATTGCCGCAGGCAAATGCAGCATACGATGTTTTATAGTTCTTTAAAAAATTAGATTGAGACTGGTGAAACGCAAACCAAAATAGCGCATTTTCAAATGTTGAATAGTTTTTTGACACTGCGCAAGTTAAACCAATATTCTTTTCTTCGTTAAAATAGGTGGTAGTTTTTACCTTATCAAAATGGGTTTTAAGGTGTAGTTCAATCTTTTCAATGCAACTTCTATGAAAATGGAAGGGCGCTTTTTTGGCACTTGAACCATTAACGCTCTTTTCATCATAAGATGTGTCCGGGTCTTTACTTGCAAGAAGAAAATCAATAAACTTTGAAAAATCACCAGGTTGTATCTCATCAATTTCGCCAATCTGTTGTGAAATTTCACTGTCCAAGTCTTTAATCGTTTTAATGCCATGTTTGTTTAACTTTTCAACTGAAGAATCGTCATTTCCTGCGAAGGATTTTTTAATAGAGCTATATTCATCTAATCTTTGCGACAAATATGCATGTAATGAAACAGAGTCTATTTCATTTTCAAAATTACCTTGTTTTGTATCTTCATCCACTTGTTTTGTGTAGCTTTCTACATCGGATAATAGTTGCTGGAAATTTTGGTCTATTAATTCAAGTGTTCCTGCAATTAAGTTAAATCGCCGCACCATTTCGGGAGGGAGTTTTTTAGACAGTTTATAATTATATGCATGGTTTACAACCGCCCACGAATGCTGCAATAATGTGCGTATTTGAATTTCGAGAACCATGTCTTTATAGTTTCCAACATCACGTTCACTTACTTTATGGGGTTTTATTTTTGCTATATAGTGTACGGATAAATACCCCACTTTATTTTCCTTCATATCGTCTTGTTTGTCGGAAGAATTTTTTTCGTCAATTTCAAATTCATCTTCAATTAATTTCTGCATGTGCATTATATCGTTTTTTGTGTTTACTATAATTTCTAACGCCTACTACATCTGTTATTTCATCAACACTATCATATTCACCTGTATTAAATTTTTCTAAAAAGCTGTCTTTGTCTTTTACACGGCTGGATATTGCATGTATGCGAATATTTGTTTCGTCAATGGCTTCTTTGATTAGACTTTCAATTTTATTTCTAAATCTTTCGTGGGATTCGTAATTTTGGTCATACCATTCTTTGGGTGAAGGGGCTTGATTTATCATAATATCCTCCAAAAAATTCATATGTATGTCACGCGCCGGTATTGAAGTAAAATTAAACCCTCGGAAGCAAGCGGTAATCAAGATTTTCACACTTGATAAATATTGCTTCCGAGGATTTTGTTGTTGGGGTGTCTTGGTCTAAAAACGAACCCGTAAATACGGTGGATTCAAGGGTTTCTTCCAACTCTGACAATGTTACCGTCTTTGTACCATCGTTCCAATTGTAAGTTATCGTTAGCTTATCATCAAAGAGGAAAACTGCGTTCACAAAAATATCTGCAATAGCGATATGGTATTTTGGGTCGTCTATATCACCATTTTTGAACTTGCTTATCCAAAAGATAATTTGCCCCCGTGATAGCGGAGTCTTTTCCATTTTTTCACGGGCAACGGAAATTTCAAGGTCGGCTTTCTTAGCTTCCAAGTCATCAAGCCGCACCTTTGCAGAAGCGTTTAACAAACCGTCTTCAATTGCAGTGAGCAAATTATCTATCTTTTTATTGATTTCATCAAGTTGCTTTTGTAGAAACGGTACGAGGGTGTTTTCGCGCTTTTGGTTCCACCACTAGCCGCTCAATCCATTCTTTTTTTACACGCTTTTTATCGCATGGCTTCTCCGTTTTAACGGGGCTACACCTGTAATAATGATGCCACCTGCCTGTTTTACTTGTGCCTGCCATGCCGGTCATCATCATACCGTATTTTCCGCAAAACAATTTCGTGGTTAGGATATATTCATCATCGGATTTTTTTGTCGATTGTTCGCCATACGCGTTTGTACTTTATCGAAAATTTCTTGTGGCACAATGGCGGGCATCCCGCCCGGTGTTACGGTTTCGCCAAATCTGTACTCGCCTATGTAACGGCGGTTTTTCAGCAAATTGTGCATACTGCTTTTGCTCTGAAATTTCGTTTTCATATTTGCAAACACGCCACGTTGATTCATATCGTCGGTAATTTCCTTCACGGTTTGCCCGTCTGTATAGCGGGTGAAGATTTCCGATACGATGGGTGCTGTAATGGGTCGGGTTCGTGATATCGTTCTGCGTTGATTCTGTAGTCCAATGGATGAATGCTGTTAGCTTTGCACTTTAGGGCGTTGTCAGTTTCCATACCAATACGACATCAAACTGCTTCTTCGCGTTTTCACCAATCATCCGTTGAAACTCCGGGCGGTTATCTGTTTCCGCAGATACGGCATGGTCTATAAAAGATGTAATGATAGTCATGCTATGGCGGACTGCATATTCATTAGATTCGCGTAATCGCCCTTCGATGGATTCCTCACGTTGTCCACTGCTGGAATAGCGGGCATAAATTACAGCATTCACGGCTTCGCACCCCTTAGCTTTAGGTCATGCAATTCTAACGCTTTAACCCTGCTGTCATCAGACAGGATATACATTTGGTCTATTGCGATTTTGTTTAATCGTGTTAGCCGTTTATGCTGTGGGATTTCGTCAGCAATGAAGATGGCGTTAATATTTTCCAGATTAAGTATACAAACCAATTGTGCCACGGTTGCATAATCACGAATATTGCCCGTGAAGTCGGGATTTTCGTCCCGCCATTGTTTTGCTGTTTTGCCAAAAAGTGCAAGGTTTAATACGTCTGCCTCGCTTGCATATACTTGGGAGATTTGTGTTTTGGTAAGTTCCGGTGGTATCAAGTTTGCCTTTATCGCTTCCGTGTGAATCAAGTAATTTACTTTCGTTAAATTGCGTTTAATATCCCAACCGAATTTTTCTAACTCGGCTTGCTTCATGCGGTCAAATTCTTTGACGAGGTACAGCTTAAACTCCACCGACACCCAAGACGCAAACTCAAAGGCAATTTCTTTATGTGCGTATGTACCTCCATATCGTCCCGATTTTGAAATTATGCCGACGGCGGCAGTTGCATCAATCCATTTTTGTGGCGTTAGTACAAAGCTGTTGATACCCGCCTGCATTCTAAACGTGTCGAATTCGATACGGTTAAAATTTGGATTGTTTAATAGTTCCCATAGGCCCAAAAATTCAACCGTGTTGCGGTTACGCATCCAGTTTTGAATGATGAAGCGCGGGTTCTGTTCATCTTTGTGCTTGGCGATGTCGGTTATGGAAATATAATCTTCATTTTTTGCATAATTTGCAACGGCGATGTTACGTCCTTGTACGTTCATTTTTTCCATGTGCTACTCATCTCCCTCTGCCAGTTTGAGCATCATTTCTTTCAATTTGTTGTTCATGGGAGGCGTGGGTCGAAACAGGCTTCTATGAAATCTTTGAAATCATCGTTTTGTGCGATTTTTATTTTCAATACATTAGGTTGATGTTTATATAGCTTGCCTTCGGGTTTGTCTGTTCTCCCTAAAATATAGTCGAGTGATACGTCAAAATAATCAGCATACCAAATTAAAATCTTGTAAGGGACTTCGGAGTGATTATGCTCATAACGGTTAATTGTTGATGGCGTGGCTTCACACAGCTTTGCAAGTTTCGCTTGTGAAATTTCTATGCTTTCCCTTAGCCCCCGCAACCGTTCGCCTATCGATATCATTGCGCCTGCTTCCATTCTTTTTGTGAATAGGTAATGCGTTGAACTTGCAACACAAGCCTATCACGATGAGGCGCAGCAGTCAATCGTAAATCGCTACACATGTAAATCAATTATTAATTTGTTTTTTTCTTGATAAGCGGTCGCCATATTGTTTTATATAAAAAATTTGAAAGAGGCCAACGCAAATAATTAAACGTGAAAATTAGGAACCGCCAGCTGATGCAATGAAAACGTTTGTTCGGTGCCTGTGCCTGGCTATGGTTGCCTACTTCGAGAATGAGGGCGGTCAACGAGAATTTACCGAATGGCAAATAAAACAGGGGTAGAAAATTATACCAACAACGGGGACATGGAAGCAGGTTGCCTAACGACAAAACGAGGGAGCTGTTAGATGGTCGCTCCTTCGTTTTATCTTTTTACTGATGTTTTCAGAAGTACCATTTTGGTAGGTCTAGACTATTTTGGCGGCGAAACCGTGTAGAACGCTTGGCAAGTTATTATTATGTTGGACGTTATACTCGCTTCGTGGTTTGTTGTAAAATTATTTCCGATTTGATGAGGAAGTGCTTATTTTTATTTTGCTGAAGGCAAGGGTGGCGGTAATGTTGAAAAAATACTTTGCAACTCGTGAACATCCCCAGCTTTTTCCCAATTCGCCATTCCATTTTTCCAAACTAATGTTTCTCGGGCAAGTGTTCCGACAAGAATCATTTGAGATAAAGTATCCAAGTCAAATGGACCAGCGGACTTGTCGTTTAATGCTACGTTGTAAACTACTTTCGGTATAGGGGGAGGCATTGCTTGACCAGAAGGTTGTCGAACACCTGTCATCATGTTGTTCATCGTTCCCGCAATATTTTGTCCCATTGCACCGCCAACCGCCATGCCAGCAATCATAATAGCGGGATTAAATCCGCCTTCACCACTCACACTTCCCGTATCATTAGAGCACATTTGTCCAAGCGCATTTGCACCAGCCACGCCAACTTCGGCTTGGGCTTCCGTTTGGTATGCTGCAAAGTTTGCCATTTGGGTTTGCTTGCGTTGTGAGTACTGCCCTTCCTCCCGTTGCATTCGCAATGTTTCTTGTAAATTTTTTGCATGGATGCGTTGTTTGTCTTGTATGTCTCTCACCGCGGCTTCTGTTTGCGCTTGAACAGTAGCTGTAGCAACGTCTTGCGTCACACGCATAAGCTGCATATATCCGTTACTTGTTTTATCAACTTCGACTGTACTTATGTCTATGCCCGTAACTGATACACCAAAATCAACCATCAATCGGTATCTGAGTTGTTCTTCGACGGTGTTACTTATTTGTTCAATTTGCCGCTCGATTTGAATAACAGGAATATTTTTATCGCTGGGTATGTTCGCAACTACGCTCTTGACGTATTTTATAGTAGCATCTCTAATCTGCGTTTGAAATGTTGCCAAGTCAAAATTGATTAACCTATGCAACTTAATGAACTCTTGGTAATCTGTAATATTGAAACTTATCCTCCCCCGTATGGCAATTGGAACAGAGAAATCCGAAAAGCGTGGGTCAAACACATCAAAGAAGGGAACCGCAAACGGAGTTTGTATAACCGTTGCAAGGTTGATGAAATAAACTTCCGCCTGAAATGGCGAGCCTCCCGCATAAGCCAGTCCCACAATGCTCGCCAATATCGGAAAGTTTGCGGATTCGATAAGCCTATTGCATGGCCCTTCGGCATATTCTACTTCTGTGCCATCAGCTTGAGCATAAACAAGAATTGCAACTTCACCCTCTTTGACACGCAAGGACGAACCGTATCGAATGGCGTTTTCACGTTTGTTGTTGCCAGCATCAAAACCAGCGGGATGCCATTTCCAAATTAAATATGAAGGTTCATCACAGCGGATGACATCCATTGTGCCGCTATTTTTTCGATTAAATAATGACATGCACATTTTCCTTCCGTTTCAATTTCAAAAAGGTGTTATAATAAACGTGAATTTTATTATATTACACCAGTAGTTTCAAGGTAAATCATTATAGCAAAGAAACCAACGAATAAAACAATTGGGATTATTATTTTTAAGTAGAATATTGTTTTTTGTTTATTTATTTCGCGCTGACAATCTTCATATAATTGTTTTATTTGTAAAAAATCATCTTCAGTGCCAAACATCTTCTCGGCCTTTGCGTACACATGTTTGAATTTTGAAAACCATGCTAGTGAAAGTTCTTCTTCTTTCCCCTCACCAAAAAAGCGACCAAAACTTGATGTATCTACATTCGATGATGCTAAAAATGCAAATTCAAGAATATCTTCTTTAGTATTTGGCACAGGAAAACTTTTGATTAAATTAATTTTTTGTTTTTCAATTTGAGATGCGGCACGCTCAGCAGCCTCTTCATCCAACATGCTCCGAAAAAAACCTTTTTGCTTATCGGTTGTTTCTGCTGGTCTTGTGTCAAGATAAGTAGCACTTGCGCTAACTGTTTCGATTTTACTTGCTAATTCACTTACAGCACTCAGAGCTTTTGCCCCGCGCAATTCATGTCCACATGTTGAGCAAGTGGCTTCAAATGATTTGAGTGGATTTCCACAATTAGAACATTTCAAAATTTTACCATCAAATTCTTGTTGGCGTTGGTTTGGGTTACTAATTGAAGATATTTGTGTGCCGCATTCAGAACAAAACTTGACTCCAGATGTTAATTGGCTTCCACAGTTTGAGCAAAAATTCATCGTGACTCTCCTTTTCGCCAATTTTTTGTACATATTACCACGCTTTTTAGTATTCGTCATTAAAATACATCATTTAACAAAAACAGCCTTACGGTTACAAACCGCTAGGCTGTTCTAACGAGAACTCCACCGCGAACACTTCCCCGACGAAGAAAATTCGGGGAGGGTTCGCTTTTGTTCCTAATTCTGGAGCTGAGGGGAGTCGAACCCCTGTCCGAAAACCCTTCGATAAAGACTTCTCCCATCACAGTTGGCTTTTTAACGTTCCCTCTGCCTGCCGCGAACCAACGCGCTGCGGGTTTTGGTAGCCTCTATTTCTTCCTGCACCCCGAGGCGAGAGTGAAGAAGTGCCTCGTATAATCGACGCCGGTATTCTAGCCTACGAGAAAACCAGGACCGACGGCTGACTAACGCTTAGTTAATTAAGCAGCAGCGAGTTGATAATTATTGTTGTTGTTTATTTTTTAGGTTGGCCTTGATTATCGTGGTTACCAAGCCACGGATGGCTATCTCTATTTTCAGAATCCCCGTCGAAACCATTACAGCCCCTTTCTAAAAGATGCGTGCATTATTGCATATTATTTATTCCCAGTCCAGCACTACTTTACCCGCCTCGCCGCTTGCGGCGGTTTGGAAGGCTTCGGCAAATTGGGTGTAAGGGAAGCGGTGGGTGATAATGGGTGCAACTTTTTTGTCCAGCCCCGACTGGAGCAGGGCAGACATTTTGTACCATGTATCGTACATTTCGCGCCCGTAGATGCCCTTAATGGTTAGGCTGTTGAACACGACCGTATTCCAATTGGCTTGCGCGGCAGAAGGCAGAATGCCCAAGAGCGCAATTTTTCCCCCGTTTGCCATTGCGTTAATCATTTCTGCGAAGGCGGCAGGGCTGCCGGACATTTCTAAGCCGACGTCGAAGCCTTCTTTTAAGCGTAGGCGGGTAGCGTTTTTTTCCAGGAACTGTGCCACGGTTTGCTCGCGGACGTTTACCGTTGCGGTTGCGCCCATTTGCATCGCCATATCTAGGCGCCGAGGGTTAATATCGGTGACCACCACGTTGCGCGCGCCCGTGCGCCGCAAAATGGGAATGGACATAAGCCCGATAGGACCCGCCCCCGTTACAATCACGTCTTCGCCTGCTACGGGGAAGGCGAGTGCCGTGTGTACCGCGTTGCCTAAGGGGTCTTGTATGCTCAAAATATCCTCGGGAATTGCGGGGTCGCACACCCATACGTTACCCGCGGGGATTGCGATGTATTCCGAGAAAACGCCGTCGATATTTACGCCAATGCCCACCGTTTTGCGGCACAAATGCGGCGCACCCGTGATGCAATGGCGGCATGTACCACACACGATATGCCCCTCGCCGCTAACCAATTGCCCCGCCGTTAGGTGAGAAACATGCTTGCCTACTTCCATGACTGTGCCCACAAATTCGTGCCCGATGACTTGCGGCGTTTTAATGGTTTTTTGCGCCCATTCGTCCCAGTTGTAGATATGAACGTCTGTACCGCAGATGGCGGTTTTTTTGATTTTGATTAGCACTTCATAGCCGTTAATTTCGGGCGTTGGGCGGTCTTGCATCTCCAGCCCGTTGGGTGCGGCGGCGTTTTTTACGATGGCTTTCATAGAAAAACCCCCAATTAATACGCTAGATTGTCCACAGTTCTTGGATATGGCACAACGTCGCGAATGTTCTTCATGCCTGTCAAATACATTAAAAATCGCTCGAAGCCCATGCCGTAGCCCGCGTGTTTTACGCCGCCAAAACGGCGCAGGTCAATGTACCAATCGTAATCCTCGGCGGCTAAGCCGTGGAAGGCAAGGCTATCGTGCAGTATGTCCATGCGTTCCTCTCGCTGGCTACCGCCAATGAGTTCGCCTACGCCGGGTACGAGTAGGTCGGCGCAGGCGACGGTTTTTTTGTCGTCGTTTAGGCGCATGTAAAATGCCTTAAAATCGCGGGGATAGTCGGTGAGGTATACGGGACCGTTGTACACTTCTTCGCAGAGGTAGCGCTCGTGTTCGGTTTTTAAATCGTCGCCCCAGTTGCAGGGGAATTCGAATTTTTTACCTGATTTTTTGAGCAGCTCAATCGCTTCTGTGTACGTGCAGCGGGCGAATTTTGCGTCCAACAATGCTTGCAAGCGGGCAAGCAACCCGGGTTCGATAAACTGCTCAAAAAACGCCATTTCCTCGGGTGCGTTTTCCAACACATAGCGTACCACGTGCTTAACCAAGCCCTCGGCGTTTTCCAGGTAATTATCCAAATCTGCGAAGGCGAGTTCCGGCTCTATCATCCAAAATTCTGCCGCATGGGTAGTGGTATTGGAAGGCTCGGCGCGGAAGGTAGGTCCAAAGGTGTACACGTCGCGCAGGGATAAACAAAACGGCTCTACCGCAAGCTGCCCCGTAACAGTGAGCATTGCGGGCTTACCGAAGAAGTCCTTTGCCATATCCGTTTCGCCCGCGGGCAGTGTGGTAACGCGAAACATTTCGCCCGCGCCTTCACCGTCGTTGCCCGTTAAAATGGGTGTGTGCACATGCACGAAATTACGCCGGTTAAAGTATTCATGCACGGCGAAGCTTGCAAGCGAGCGCACGCGAAACACCGCCGCATACGTGTTGGTACGCGGGCGCAGGTGTGCAATGGTGCGCAAAAATTCGAAGCCGTGCCGCTTTTTTTGCAGGGGATAGTCCGTAGGGCAAGCACCCTCCAGCGTAATGCTTATCGCTTTTACCTCGAAGGGCTGCTTTGCGCCTTGGCTTTCCACCACTGTGCCGCGCACCGTAATGCACGCGCCAACGCCCAGCTTTGTCACTTCCGCAAAGCCCATTGCGCCTGTAAGCCCTTCGTCAAAAACGACTTGTATCGACTTGAAAAAACTGCCGTCGTTTAGTTCAATAAAGCCGAAGGTTTTACTGTCGCGCAGGGTGCGCACCCACCCGCCCAGCGTAATTTCTTTCCCCATGTATTCGGAAGTGCTACGGTATAAATCCTTGTTTTTGGTGTACATATTCTCGCCTGCTTTCATAGAAGATAGAGGCATATTACCATGAAAATGTGACGTAATGCAAAAGCTAAAATTATTTGTACGCTATTCTAACGCAAGGTCGCAAATGTCAGACCAATTAATTTGAAATTAATATATTTCCCGATAGAAGCGATGCCCGCCATGGTTGAAAAGAAACTCAAGTCGCCCATCGCGTACAGCTCTCTCGTGCCATACATATGGGGTTATGCCGTACAAACTACGAAAATGTGTTGCGCCAAGTGAATAATCCACGCCTTCAAGGGCACTGTTTATTGCTCTTATTGTGCGTTCGCTTGGTGCAACAGTTTCAAAATCATCACGTTCTATGACTGCAAATGCGCCCCCTTGACGAATTACGCCCATTACTGTATTGGGGAAATTTGGGCTGTTGCGCCGATTGAATATAACATTCACTACTAGAATTTGACCTTTTTCATTTTCTCCAGCTGCCTTCCAATGAACGAGAAGTTGAAGAAAGCGAAGTTCCTCTTCCGTTAGTGATATCATATGTTCTGCTTCGCCAGTATAAATAAAATTATCTTCGACCTCATGTTGTCCCACATAAGGCACATCTCCGACATCAGTTGCATTTCCCTCAACCACGATAAGGAAATCATTTTCACTGCTATTTGCACTGGATGTTTCGGATTCTTCCTGCAAACTCACAAATCCAACCGTCACAGTTGCAGCCACAGAAACAACCGCTGCAGCAGTGAGCAGGACAACTGTTATTAGCGCCGTAAAAATCTTGCGAAAAGTATCGCTTTCTTTACAAACACATAAATTTCTTATTTCAATCTTATCATTTGCTATATATTCGCGCAGTATGTCAATTCTGTTTTGGATATCTTGATATTCACTACTCCCAGGTTTTGAAAGCTCCCTGTCCTCGACAAGTTTCTTAAATCTTGCCTTCCTATTGTAAAATTCACGAAACTTCTCGCAGAGCATAGGAACAGTAATGATGCCAAATTTCCACAATACACTGCTCACTGGCACGGTGACCGCCAATACAATGCCAAAAGCAGCTAATACGCTGTTTAAATCTGCTTCGCCATGATATAAAAATTTTACAATCACACAAACTACTAAAATATACCCAAGGAGTAAAATTATAATACGATTCATATTTGCTTGTTTCTTTGGTTCTTCAGGTACGGGTCTATTATCTCTACCGATTTCCACGATGCCACCTCTGTAAATTCATTACACGTCGATTAAGGGGCTATTGGTACAAATGCTTATTCACTCTCGCTTTCCAAGGAATCAAATTTAGCAATATACTCGCGAGCAGCTTCCGTCATACGATATCCACCACCACTTTCTTCGGTTATGAATACGGAATGACGAGATTTCGGACCATAGTCCCGAATCTGCTGCGCTAATTTTCCTTCTAGCCCGCATAAAGCATAAGTATCTTCAAGCAATTTTAAGGTAATAGTGACGTTTTCGTCTGCGTTGGATTCAATAAAGTGGAAAATCAACAATGTGTTCAATATATTCTTGTTACTCTTGTGACGCATAAGATATTTGCGCAGGGCTTCTTTTTGTTCCGTTGCAAGAACATTCAACCCAACATCGCCATCATCTTGGCGTATAAAAAACACATGTGTCAAATAATCCAAAATTATTTGAATGTTCTGCGTCGAACAATCTGTTGCATGAAGACGACGCTTAATTTCGCCTAATAAATCAATTCGGTCACTCGGTAAAATATCTTCGGGCTTCAAGATATGCGCCTCCTTGCTTTGTCTGTTGAGTTGCATTTTATAGAAAAACGCAACAAATGGACACTATCAAATTGCATAGAGTCGTATTATAGAGTTCGTTGTTGTCATTTGTCAAGTGTATCACTGTGAAGAAATGTGAAGTCTGTGAAAAATGCAAGTCGGGAAGCTTTGAGTTAATAAAAATGCTCAAAGAATTTTCGAATGTCATGAAAATTAAAAGGTGTCCACAATGAACTGACTCATAAAAACGAACACAGCAAGAAAAGAAATCTCCGTGTATCCTATAATATTGAATAAATTGTAACACTTGGACGAAGTCAAGGGGATTGAGAAAGTAAAAAAATATGCGTTGCTTCACCCGCCATGCTTAATCCTTAAATTAACGTCATCGACAACGGTTTCTTTTCCCAAAGTATTTTATTAAATTATTTAATTCGATTATGGTTTCAAGGTTCTTTTTCTTTGCCATACAAAAAACCCCGTATATTTGAACTTGTTGATATAACAATTAAATATGCGGGGTTTTGATGTGTGGTCAAGTGGGAATTATCTCTGTGCTTGGAGCTCATTTTCGGAGCGACGCAACTCTTCTAGCCTTAATTCAAACACTCTTCGAGCTGTGTCAGAAATATTAGGATCTTGAAGCAGTCTAAGTAATTGTTCTTCGGTTAGACCTTGAGGATGTTGTGTACTAGAAGGGTGAGATGGAATGTTTTGTGCCTGACCTTGTGGTGGCTGAACTCGTAATTCATTTGACCTAGTTGCAAATTCATTACCCTGCTCAAAAGCCAGCGTACGTACTTCTATAAAGATATTAAGTGCATTCAAGAATGATTTTACCCACTCGTTATTATCCCTTGTTTCTATAAAAACTTCGTTCCACAACTTCAAAGTATCTGGTTCACCTTGAGGAAGATGAGCAACCACTTCTGATGCGGTACGTGCTGCTTCATTCTCAATTTCTCGAAATTGTTGAAAATTCATTCTCTCAAAAATGCTCATCATATCAGACATTTCATGCCCATGCGAAATAAAAGCGTCACTCAATTCTAGGTAGGCTAGCCAGGATTGAAGATGTAGTGTTCTAATTCCCTCCATCGACAATTCAGGAAGCTTTGATATTAATAATTCCCTAAGCATTTCAGCCCAACGATCACTTTCAGGGACAATGGTCAAAAGCATCTCTGGTGTAACAGCCTCATAATACGCATCTTCAGCCTCTTGAAATTCTGCCATCGCTGCTTCGTGTAAACGACGTTCGCGCGCATTTGCATTATGACGCAATGGTGCGGGTGGTGTTGGACGCTCTGGGCGTGCTTCAACTTCGTATTCCGCATCAACAACCGCGGGTGCGTAAGTCGCCGGCGGTATGTTGTCGTTGTTTGGACTTTGGCTGGATGCTTCTTGTGAAGTTACCACATTTGCACCTGTTGCCAAGGCTAATGACAAGAGTGCCGTTTGAGCAAATTTTTTCATATTATAGATACCTCCCATATGGTAAAAACAATTGACAATTATTGTGCATTATGCTTCCATCATATGTCAAGCAAAAAGGACGAGGATTATCACAAATCTTTTATTTTTCCCACCTACTTGACTTTCCCACCCCGCCCCATATATCATACCCCCATAAAATCCCAACGGAGGCAATGCATGAAAAACCAAGCCACCATCGACCGCCATATAAAAAATGGCGTAAAAATCATCGACCCATCGGCAACGTACATAAGTGAGGAAGCACAAATAGCGGCGGGCGTTACGGTTTATCCTAACGCAATGCTGGAAGGCACATGTAAAATAGAAGCGGGCGCTAGCATTGGGCTTGGCGCACATTTGAAGGATACACAAGTAGGGGAAAATACGCGCATCCTGTCCTATAGTGTGTTGGAAAATGCGCGTATTGGGCGGGACACGCAAATAGGTCCCTTTGCCTATTTACGTATGAATGCGGTGGTTGGTGATAATTGCCGCATCGGCGATTTTGTGGAAGTGAAAAATTCAACGGTAGGGAATAAAACGAATGCCGCGCACCTTGCGTATATAGGCGATGCTTCTGTGGGAAATCATGTAAACATCGGCTGCGGTGTAATAACGGCGAACTATGACGGCAAAACCAAATCGCGTACAAAAATAGACGACCATGCGTTTATTGGCAGCAATACGAATTTAATTGCCCCTGTGGAAGTAGGGGAATGGGCGTATGTTGCTGCGGGTTCTACCATTAATAAGGACATTCCCGCAGAAAGCCTTGCCATTGCCCGCGCACGGCAAGAAGTAAAGGAAAACTGGAGCAAAGACCCGCGCAGGAATGCCCCCGCTTAATTTATTACCGCCAAACATACAGCAAAAGCAACGCCGCAAACGCCTAATTTATAGGCTGGCGGCGTTGCAAATGGCTGTATTTTTATTGCTTGGGGGTATTTTTTATGTAACGCGTTGGGCGGAGGGTAACACGCTTGCGCGTTCCCATGTGCTGGCACAGCGGCTGGCAGGTTTTGACCGTACAGCAATAATTGCCGCCGAAGCCGTGCGTGATACGCAGGCTTTGTATGCCCGCGCACAGGATTTTATTGAAATTCATTTTCCGCCTTGTTTTGATGTAAGCTGGGCGCGGCGAGTAAAAGAAAGCGTGCCCGATGGTGCGGAAATGCTAACCCTTGACTGGAACGGTACCGCAATTACGCTGGTCGCCGCGGCACAAGCATTGTCTGATGTAAGCATTCACCAAGAAAATTTACGGAAGATAGACGCCTTTGCCGCCGTTACACTTGGCAGCATAACGCAATGGGACGATGGGCGCTTCCGCTACGAAATACGGCTAACAATGGAAGATATGGAATGAAAAATCACGCGGGCTTCACGTATATTGAAATAATTGTTGCGCTGGCGTTGTTTGCAATAACGCTTGCAGCGGTATTGCCTGTGCTTTCCCACGCGGGGCGCAACATGGCATATGCGCAGGAGGGTTATATCGCCCATTTGCGGGCAAACCATCTTGTACTGCTTGTGCGCGATGCACTGCATATGGGGGAAAATGCGCAGGATTACGCCCTTGCATACAGTGCAGCAAGGGGTAATTTCCCCTTTACGGTGTGGGTGGGCGGCAGCGTACTTGCTACGGAAAACGCACCCAACGCGGCGGTGCATATAACGGGCTTTGTACCGCAAGGCGGGCATCAATTTATTAAAGCGGTGGTGTGGGATAAACAGGGCAATATACGCGGGCGGGCAATGGGATTTGCATAAAGGACATGCTGTGTTATAGTAGCGGCAGGGGTGATGTTCTGGTGGAACATAATTTATTGAGAGCGGTAAACAAAGCCGCGACACTGCTGCTTACGGCAAACGATACCGATGATATAGACGCATTAATTATCTCCTGTTTGGAATTGATTGGTCGTGCGGTCGAGTTAGACCGCGTGCATATTTGGCGTAATGAAGAAGCGGTAGGCGGCGAGTTTCATTTTGTACATACACACGCTTGGCTAAGCGATACTGCAATGCAAAACCCCAACGTTCCAATTAAAGCGCCTGTAAACAGCAAAATGGGTGATTGGCTCACACTGTTTATGCGTAATGAATCAATTGGCGGACCGGTTTCAGCCCTTTCGGAAGAGGAGTATATGTACTTTTCGGCGTATGGGATAAAATCGGTTTTTTTAATTCCCTTGTTTGTAGATTCGCATTTCTGGGGGATAATCAGCGTTGACGATTGTATCTGCGAGCGGTGGCTCTCGCGGGAAGAAATAAATATGTTACAGTCCGTGGGTTTAATGATGGTAAGCGCAATTAATCGCCGCTCGTTAATTGACAAGGTAAACGAAGCCAACGAACGGCTGTTGCTCATGTTAGATACTTCTCCCATTTGCATTCAAGTGTGGGACAGGGATTTAAACACGGTTGATTGTAACCACGCGGGTGTGCGGCTATACGGTTTTAAAGATAAAAAAGATTATGTTGATAAATTTTTAAAGCATTGCTCGCCGGAAATTCAGCCCGATGGACAACGGTCGGACGAGAAAGCCGTTTTTCTGGTAAATCACGCCTTTGATACGGGGTACTGCCACTTTGACTGGATGCACAAAATGCCCTATGACGACACATTAATTCCCGCAAAGGTTACGCTTGTGCGCGCTAAAATACGGGAAAAAGACGTTGTGCTTGGTTATACGGAGGACCTGCGCGAGCAAATTGCCCGTAACGAAACCATGCAGGTGCTGGTACACGAACGCACCATTGAGCTGGAAAGCCAAACCAACATTCTGCGTGAAAGCTATGAATACCGTAAAAAATTATCCGACGCGTTAGCGATAATTACCAAGTCTACCGCCATTACAGACGAGGACGTACGCGCCGCGGCAAATGTAATTGCGCGGGAGGGCTGCCTTGCGTTAAATGTGCATCGTATTTCGGTGTGGGGGCTTTCGGATTGCAAGCAAAAAATGGTGAGCATTTCCTGTTACGAGGGTCTTGCAGGGTCGTTTTGCCTGCAAGGGGATTTTGACTTTGCCGACCGCGAGGCGTTTGCACAGCGCATTCGTTCCGAACGCTTAATTGTAGCAAACGATATTCACGAAACAGCGGTACTATGTAGTGGGTACAACCTAAAAATGTGCGCAATGTTAAATGCGCCCGTGCGTATTGCGGGTTCGCTTGTGGGTATGATTTGCGTAGAGCAAGACATTTGCGAAGCCTATCCGGGTAAACGCAAATGGTTGATAGAAGAACAGAGCTTTGCCTCTAGCCTGGCGGATTTGATGGCGCTTTCCATCGCGGGGGTAGAGCGTTTAACCGCCCGCGAAACCGCCGAAGCCGCAAACCGTGCAAAATCATCCTTTCTGGCCAATATGAGCCACGAAATACGCACCCCAATGAATACCATTTTGGGCGTGACGGATATTATGCTGCAAGACAAAAAACTAACCCCGAATATGAAACAGGATTTGAATCGAATATCCAATGCAAGTGACATGCTGCTGGGCATTATTAATGATATCCTTGACTTCTCAAAAATTGAAGAAGGCAAAATGGACGTGCTGGAAATGCCGTACAAAACCTCGCACTTTATCAACGACACGGTGCAGGTAAATATGATACGCATTTACGACAGCCCGCTGGAATTTGACCTGCAGGTAGACCCCGATTTGCCCCTGTTTTTAACGGGAGATGAACTGCGCGTAAAGCAGGTGTTAAACAATTTAATTTCTAACGCCTTTAAATATACGGAAAAAGGGGGCGTTACCCTTTCCATATCCCGTGACGAAGCGCCAAACGAAGGGGAAATAATGCTGGTGCTTACGGTAAAGGACACAGGGCGCGGTATGACCGCCGAGCAGCTTACACAATTGTTTGACGCATATTCCCGTTTTGACCAAGAGGTAAACCGCAGTATTGAAGGCACAGGGCTTGGGCTAACCATTACGTATCGGTTAATTACGTTAATGGGCGGTACCATTCATGTGCAAAGCGAGCCCAAGGTAGGCTCTGTTTTTACCGTGCGCCTTCCGCAAAAAATAGCCAGCATAGAATTATTAGGCGAGGATATTGCCGGCAACCTGCAGGAATTTAATTCCGACCCTGTTGCGCGTTCTAAACGGGGGGCTACGCTACGCACGCCCATGCCTGATGGGCGTATTCTGGTGGTAGACGATGTAGAGTCTAACCTTTATGTGGCAGAAGGCTTGATGAAGCCCTACGAATTAAGTATAGAAACCGTAAAAAGCGGGCAGGACGCCATAAACAAGATTGGCACAGGCAATAAATATGACATTATTTTTATGGACCACATGATGCCCGTAATGGACGGCATTCAAACTACGATAAAATTACGCGAGATGGGGTATACACTGCCCATTGTTGCGCTTACCGCCAATGCCATTGTAGGGCAGGACGAGGTATTTAAGCAAAACGGCTTTGATGACACAATTACAAAGCCCATAGACCTGCGCCAGCTGGATTACGTACTCATTAAATACGTGCGCGAAAAGTATGAAACGGGGGAAATTGCGCCCTATACAATACCCGTAAAGCGCACGCAAGTGGTGTTAATCAAGGATAAGACGCTGGCAGGCATTAACGTAGAAGACGGGCTTGCGCGTTACGGCGGCGACGAAGGGACGTATATAAAAATTATGCGTTCTTATGTGGCGGGGCTGCGAGAAATGCTGCGCACGGTGGAAAATTTCTCTCCCGATAATGTTGAGGGGTATAAAATTCACGTACACGGCATAAAAGGGGCAAGTCAAGATTTATTTGCGCACAAGGTAGGCGAAGCGGCTGCGGCGTTGGAAAATGCCGCCATTCAAAACGATGTTGCCTATATCCAAGAACACAATGAAAAATTTGTACAGGACGCCAATGCGCTTGCATCGAATATTGACGAATTTTTGTTTAAAATAGATGCAGAAAAATCACTGCCCAAAAAAGATAAAATTAACGCCGAATTATTAAAGCAATTATACGACGCCTGCGCCCAATTTAACATGAACGAGGCCGACACGGTAATGTTAGAAATAGAAAAGTTTGAATACGAACACGACCGTGCGCTTATTCTTTGGTTGCGTGAAAATTTAGACATGGTAAACTATATCGAAATTGTAGAAAAATTAGGAGCGTCCACCCATGAGTAGGAAAAAAATTATTTATTTAGACGATGTAAAGCATAGCATTCTTTCCATTAAAACGCGCATGAAGGAAGTATACGATATTTACCCCGCGCAAACGGTAGCCGCTATGTTTGAACGTCTTGAAAATATTGCCCCCGATTTAATTCTGCTGGATATAAACATGCCCGAAAAAAGCGGGTTAGAAGTGCTTGCCATATTAAAAGACCATCCGCTGTACGCTCATATTCCTGTGGTTTTTCTTACCGCGCATTTTGACAGGAATGTACTTGCGCAGGGTATTAAACGCGGCGCGGTAGACTTTTTGTTAAAATCTTATTCCGACGATGTGTTTATCGAATGTATAGACTCCATTGCAAACCCCACAAACCCGCCCGAGCGCCCCATTGTGCTTGCCATTGATGATAACCCAAGCATTCTAAAATCTATCAACTTTTTTTTGAGCAAAAAATATGAGGTGCGCATTTTAAACAAGCCCGAGCAGACCATGGGCTTGTTGGGTATGATAACGCCCGATTTATTCCTGCTGGACTATAACATGCCTGTAATTAACGGCTTTGATTTGGTTAAGGAAATTAAAAAGCACCCCCAGCACAGCGATACGCCCATTGTTTTTTTAACGGCGGAAGGCTCGGTAGATAATTTGACCGTGGCAATGCACCTTGGCGTAAACGATTTTATTGTTAAACCTATAGAAGAAAATATTCTGCACGAAAAAATGGCGGCGGCATTAAGCGGATACCGGCTTATACGGCGGTTAAGGGCGCATAATGGGAAATAAAGGTGTTTTTGTAAAACCGCTTGACACGTTTTATTTTTCTGTTATTATGCCCTAGACAATTTCATAAACATCCAGAGAGGTGGAGGGAACAGGGCCCTGCGAAACCCAGCAACCCGTGCGGCGATGACCGCATAGGGTGCTAATTCCCCCAGGTGTGTTAAATACTTGGAAGATGTGATGTATGTTAGTAAAGCCCTGTCCGGGGCTTATTTTTATGAAAACCAAAAGGAGGCAACAAAAATGCATTTATTTACATCCGAATCAGTAACCGAGGGGCATCCCGACAAGATGTGCGACCAAATTTCCGACGCGGTCTTGGACGCGATTCTCGCCAAAGACCCAAACGCCCGCGTAGCGTGCGAGGTTTCTGCCACTACGGGCTTGGTACTCGTTATGGGCGAAATTACGACCAACTGCTATGTGGATATCCAATCCATTGCGCGTAACGCGATACGCGCAATTGGTTACACGGGTGCGGACATGGGCTTCGATGCTGATGCCTGTGCGGTGCTTGTATCTGTGGGCAGCCAGTCCCCCGACATTGCCCAAGGCGTGAACGACGCGTTGGAAACGCGCGGCGAAGGCGCAAACGACACAGGCGCGGGCGACCAAGGTATGATGTTTGGTTACGCCTGCGACGAAACGCCGGAGCTTATGCCCCTGCCTATTTCCCTTGCGCACAAAATGAGCCGCCGTTTAACGGAAGTGCGTAAAAACGGTACACTCAAGTACCTGCGCCCCGACGGTAAAACCCAAGTAACCGTGGCGTATGACGATAACAACCGCCCAACGGGTATTACTGCGGTTGTACTTTCCACCCAGCATTCCCCCGATGTTACGCTGGAGCAAATTAAAGAAGATATCATGGAGCATGTAATTAAGCCTACCTTGCCTGCGGAAATGCTAAATTCCGAAACGCAGTACCTCATTAACCCCACGGGGCGCTTTGTTATCGGCGGTCCTGTTGGCGACGCGGGGCTTACGGGGCGCAAGATTATCGTAGACACCTACGGCGGATATGCCGCCCATGGCGGCGGCGCGTTTTCGGGCAAGGACCCCACAAAGGTTGACCGCAGCGCTTGCTATGCCGCGCGCTATATTGCCAAAAACATTGTAGCTGCCGGGCTTGCTCGCCACTGCGAAGTGCAGGTAGCCTATGCCATTGGTGTGGCAAAGCCTGTTTCCATCAATGTAAATACCAAAGGCACGGGCAAAATTGCCGATAGGGAAATTGTGGAGCTGGTGAAGAAACACTTTGACCTGCGCCCCGCAGCCATTATCAAGCACTTTGACCTGCGCCGCCCCATCTACAAGCAAACCGCCGCCTACGGGCACTTTGGCAGAACCGACATTGACCTGCCATGGGAAAAGACGGATAAGGCAGATGTGTTGAAGGGGTAAGTATTTTCAAACAAAAAACTGTCCATTGCTGGGCAGTTTTTTGTTATGCTATAACTATGCAGATATAAGCGCGAAGGGTTTATTATTCTATCGGGTAAATATCATTGCCGTGCATTTCCCAAATCTTGTTGAAGTAAGCTAAGCAATCGTCAACGTGAACATTATCTTCATTTCTCTTCTTCTCAAATTCAATCATCAAGCAATTGGCAGACTGTTTTGGCGGAAGAAAAACAGATACCCACGCCGTTGTAACTTTATCGTTTTCACATATGAACATGGGGTTCCGCATCTCAGTATTATAATGCCTGAGTTCAATCGTTCCTTTGCTGTCTTTTGTTGAAAGTTTTAGCGCTGCCAGTGCATCCGTTAATGAATCAATTTTTCCGTCGATATGTTCATTTTTATAATTGTACATTTGTGATGCTTCGCTTAAATATTCAGAATTTTTTTTACCAATTAAAAGCTTCATTGTGATGTTATTTTTTAATGCTTTTATAAACTCTTCGGTATGCCTTTGTATAAATGCATCTCCAACATACGATATCATATAAAAATTTTTTGCAGTTGATAATGCTTGAACCAAATTTTTATCGCTGTTTTTAGCAGTTTCGTGTATCAGTTTTATACCTATCCGCTTTGATTTTATATAATTGTATATACCGGAAAAGGAACCAGAAATAATTTTGTCGAATATATATTTTGTTATAAAATCCATTCTGTAAGCCTCGCGGTAAAAAGATTTGCATGAGAGTTATACTACAAATTTCACTGTATATCAACAAAAAATAATTTTTTCCAACACCTGCACGGCATTACCCGCTGCGCCTTTGCGGGTATTGTCGCAGGAGAGCCATAGGTTTATGCCGTTTTCTACGCTTGTGTCGCGGCGAATGCGCCCAATGTGTACCAGGTCGTTGCCGGCGGCGGTGATGGGCATTGGGTAATTTTGCTGCGTGTCGGTGAGGGAAACGGCGGGCGCGGTTGCGTATAGGGTGCGAATTTCTTCTATAGAAAAGGGCGTTTTAAGTTCGATATTCATGGAAAGACTGTGCCCTGTGTACACGGGCACACGCACGGTGGTTGCGGTGACGGGCAATGCAGGCAGGTGAAGCATTTTTCGTATTTCTGCTATTAGCTTTTTTTCTTCGCCTGTGTAGCCGTCGCTTTCAAAATCGCCGATGTGGGGAATGAGATTGTGAGCGATGGGGTAGGGGAAGTGTGCGGGGGCTTCCCCCGCCAGGGTGCGGGTTAAATCTTCCCAACCGCCTACCCCCGCGCCGGAAACGGACTGGTAGGTGGAAATGACGACCCGTTTTATACCCGGCGCATCGCGCAGAGGTTTTAGCGCCACCACGGCGGGCGCGGCACAGCAGTTGGGGTTGGCGATAATACCCGCATGGGAGGCGAGGTCGTCTCCGTTTACCTCGGGTACAACCAGCGGTACGGTACTGTCCATACGCCAAGCGGAGGAATTATCCACTACCGTACAGCCCGCGCGTGCGGCGGTGGGCGCGTACTCGCGGCTAATTGCGTTGCTTACGGCAAAAAGCGCAAAGTCTATCCCACGGCTAAAAGCAGCGGGTGTAAGTTCTTCCACTTCCACATCGCACCCGTTAAACGGGATTTTTTTCCCCGCACTCCGTGCCGAGGCAAATAAAAAAAGTTGCGAAACAGGCAGCTTCCGTTCTTCTAAAATTTCTATCATTTTACGCCCAACCATGCCCGTGGCGCCTACTACGGCACATGAAAATGCTTTCATATAATCTGCTCCTCGTTTTAGGTCGAATGGTTTGCATTTTATGACAATTTCTTAGGATTTGTCAAAATGTATGGTATATACTACGCGTAAGCCAACGGGCACATGCCTGCAAGGCGCACCACAGCTCTGTCGGAAAACGAATGCAACGTCCCTGCGCTCATCTACAGTGGTTGCCACCTAAACGGACTGAACCCCCGGCGGCTTATCCCTAGGATAGTTATATTTTGGGTTTGTTAAAATTGAACAGGAACTGCGATATGTACGCGCGCGGCAGGGCTTGTGAAATTTGCTTCTTTCAATAACAAAGTATATTTATCCGAAGCGGGATGCGGTTGTTGGCACTATTAATTGCATGGGTTTTCCGCAGCTGTGAGTTGCCCCGTACGGCATGTAATTTAATAGAGTATTGTTAACAACTGCTAACCGTTTGCACTAAAAGACATAATGCCAATCACCAATCACAGTATTACCTTACGGGTGGGCGTTTTGCGCATTCGCCTGCCGTAAGGGTTACATATTGTTTTATTTTATGCGGAACAGGGTTCGTTTGGTGTGCTCTGATAAGGTGGCTCGAATTTTGAGCCACCTTAAATTTTGTAAAGGGGGAGCATATATGGATTATGCGTATGTACGGGTTTCATCTAAAGACCAGCAAGATGCCCGACAATTTATCGCTATGGAAAGTCGGGGTATTCCGCAAGAGCGGATTTTTTCGGAGAAGCAAAGCGGCAAGGACGCTAAACGCCCCATGCTTCAATCGCTTATGAATACAGTGCAAAAGGGAGATGTCGTTGTTGTGGAATCTATAAGCCGTTTTGCCCGCAATACAAAAGATTTGCTGGGGCTTGTGGAAAAGCTAACCCAAATACTATGTTCTTTAATAGCGAAGCAGAAAGGAACGCGTTTATGAACGATACCGCAAGAATGGCAGAGTTGCACGCGCAGGGTAGGTTAGTACAAGGGTTTAGTTTTCAAATTAGTCCAAGAAGTTGGCAAACACAAGATTTTTTGAACTTTGTTGAAAGGGAGTGGAACTATTTGCTAACTACTATTAATTAATGGATGCACTGCAACCAATTGGTATGCTATTAAGGGGCTTGAGGAACAAGCCTACTAAAATACATGGCTGTCGGCTCGTTTACGGCATAAATAAGGCGTTTTAGCCATATGAGAAGGGGGGTAATCACCACCAAAAGTGGTAGGATAACACCAACCATCCTGTCGCTTTTGGTAGCTTTATCTAATCCAATTGAAAACAAGATTCTCTTTACCTTCAATAGCATCAAATTCGTGGTGGTCTGCTGTGAGGATAGAACCCCTCAATATGATGGTTTGTGCCACAGCAATAGAATCTGCCAGTGATAACTTATAGGTTGCTTTTAATCGCCCTGCCTCCAGAAAAATTTCTCTGTCAAACTCCGTAATAAGGACATGGGAATCTTCAACATTTTCAACAACATTCAGAGCGTACTCTTTTCCATACTCACGATAAAACCCATAATATACTTCGTAAAGGTTTACTCTATTCATATATAATCGTACACTGCCGTGCGTGGCCTGCGTCAATATGTCCGCAACAATATTTGCGCCTTTTTCCTGGTTTGTCAGTGCAATTAACGCACAGGCATCAAGAACAAATACATCCTTCATGATTCTAACCCTTCAAGGATTTTATCCTCTCTTGTCATAGCTAAAAATTTATCCACAGTAAGACGGCTCCCTGCTGTAAGCCCAAGCAAAGGACACTCGTCCTTCGTGACTTCATGAAGGGGAGTCAAACTGATGATGTTACCTGTTTTCCTAAGTTTTACCCGCTCTGTCGGTATCATCTTAAATAAAGTTTCAGGTAACGCTTTTACACTCAAAACCATTTCAGACATAGATAACAACCTCTTCTCTATCTTTCAGATATTTGTAGCGTTCGATTGGAGCAATCTGCGCACTTATACACCAGCGAGCTGGTGCAGTGCGCCCTGCTGGGAACTTCCCTGCCTATCGGTAGGGAAATAAAAGTTGAAACAGTGTTCGCTTTGACTATAGAAAATGCTTATTAGTTACGTTTCTTAATTGGATAAAATGCTGTCAACAATTCAACATAGCTTGAAGCATTAGCCGCTTCCATTGCATAAAACATAAAGCTTTGTTCTGCACATTTCACATAATGTGTATCAAATAATATATACTTTTTCGTGTAGCGGCATTTACCATTGGCAATCATTCCTTTGCAATTCGGGCTGTTACATTTGTGGCTATCATCAATAAAGGGTTTCTTAATAAAATCTACAGCATTTTCGATATAGTCCCTGTGTTTATCTATATTTGAAAAATACAAGCGTAAAACTACCCCCTCATCACGAAGATAAATTCTCGCTATGTATTTCTTTGTTTTAACAGTTGGATTGTAATATTCAATCTTATACTTGCCAAAAACAACATATGGCTGTATGCCGTTATTAGCGTAACCGTTAGTAATCATAACTTTGTCGAAAGCAATTATAAAGTCCTTCTCTTTTCGGGAGATAGAACTGTATATTTCATCTGATAATATTTTTTCCATTCTTGCCTCCTGCTTCGCCCAATATAAATTTTGTTCAGTTTCCTATCGTTACAATAAATTATATCAGAAACATAACAATACTCACATAATTTATTTTCTTAAACCACTTGACGAACATCTAACCATTAATGATTCATCGTTGGGGAGTGCCCATTATACAAATTCAAGCTACCGATTAACCGTTGTTGGTGGCTTGAATTTTCCATTTGAAAATTTTACCCCCTTCGCTTATAATCGGCTTGTGTCGGAGAATTGTCGGTGTGATTGGAGTGTGTATGCCTTGGAAGTAGAGGTAACCCACAAGGCAAGGGATAACAGTGTAAAGGAAATTTTAGCCGATCCGGAATTGTTTGTTGAATTTCTGCGGAACTTCGTGCCGATAGACATGCTCAAAAATGTTGCCCCCGCCGATGTAGAAGATGTTACCGCCCGTTTAATATCCTTGGTATCGGAACAAAAAGATGGGGATACAATAAAACGGGTAAACCTAAACGGCGATAAATCGCTGTTTGTTATTACGATTGTAGAGCATGAATCACAAGTAAACTTCCGCGCCCCGTTTAAGATGCTTTTATACATCGCCCTAATATTAAACGCCTACGAAAAAGAAGCCAATAGAGCGCAATTGCGAAGCAATTGTCGCAAAGAAACCGACAGCACCACAGATATTACCCAAACAAAGGATTTCAAGTACCCACCCATACTACCTATCATTTTCTATGACGGGGAAAGCGAATGGACGGCAGAAACTAACTTCCTGCACCGTACAGAGATGCACGAAATATTTGAGAAGTACATTCCCAAATTTGAATACGAACTGGTAAAGTTAAAAGATTACAGTTTTACAGACCTAGCCAAATTTGGTGATACGCTTTCGCTTTTTATGATGATTGATAAACTCAAAACCGCAGAAGCATTTGCCGAGTTAGGCAAACTGCCCAAGGAATATATTAAGCAGTTAAATGAAATAAATGTGCCAATAAATTTGAAAAAGTTACTTGTAAAAGTTATTACTGTTTTGCTTCATAAAATTAATGTTCCGCAGGAGGAAATTGATACCCTCATAGAGCGGATAGACGAAAGGGGCGTAAGCGAAATGTTGTTGATTGAAAATTATGATGTGCAAGCAACAAGACGAGAAAGACGAGAAGCCGAGCAAGAAAGAGATGTGGCAAAACGCCGTTTAAGTATTGCAATAAAAACGTTACTCGATAAAGGTAGCACTGTAATGGAAATTACAGAAAAAATGGGCATGACAGAAGATGAAATAATTGCTTTGTTACCCGAACTTTCACCCGCTTAAATTCAATATAAAATCTTAAAGTCTTACCCGCCCGATAAGGAGTTATACCCCTTTTTCGGGCTTTTTTTGTTGCAAATCCATATATTTACTCTTCCATAAGCTGTGCAAATTTTTCATGTATTGCCTTTGCTGCGCGGTCTGCCATTTCTGCATCTATGAGAACGGTAATTTTTATCTCGGAAGAAGAAATTAAGTTAATGTTCACGCCACAGTCGTAGAGTGCCTCAAACATGGCGGACGCCACGCCAAAATTGGTTGCCATGCCCGCGCCGATAATGCTTAGTTTTGTTAATGTGGTGTCGTGGGTGGTGGATTCGAAGCCGATGGCGTCTTTATTTATTGCCAGCACGTCCAGCGCACTTTGCATATCTGCCTTGGCAACGGTGAAGCTAATGTCCTTGGTTTGCCCGCTTCCCTCGGTTTGCAGAATGATATCAACGCAAATCTTCTGCGCCGCAAGCAACGAGAAAACATGGTATGCAATGCCCGGGCGGTCGCGCAGCCCCAATATGCTAATGCGGGCTACGTCCCTATCCAGCGCAAGCCCGCTAAAAAGTAATTTTTCCATGGTCGAACCCTCCTTCACCTGTGTGCCTGTGTCTTCAAAATACCGGCTGCTGCGCAGTACCAGCTTTACACGGTGGCGTTTTGCCATTTCTACCGCGCGGTTATGCAGTACCTGTGCGCCCATGCTTGCCAGTTCCAGCATTTCATCATAACTGATGGCGGGCAGCTTGCGTGCGGTAGGGACAATACGCGGGTCGGCGGTGAACACGCCCGTAACGTCGCTGTAAATTTCGCATATATCTGCGCCAAGTACGGCGGCAAGGGCTACGGCGGTGGTATCGGAAGCACCGCGCCCTAAAGTGGTCATATCGCCGTAGCGGTTTACGCCTTGGAAGCCCGCAACAATTACAATGTTGTTTAGCTCCAGCGCACGGGTAATGCGGTCGGGGCGTATACGTTTAATCCGCGCATTGCCGTACAAGGATGTGGCTTCGATGCCCACCTGCACCGCGTTTAACGAAATCGCGGGCGCACCCAGCTTGTGTATTGCCAACGCCATTAATGCCGCGGCTTGCTGCTCCCCCGTGACCAGCAGCATATCTAATTCGCGCTTGCTTGGGTCCGGGTTAATTTCCCGCGCTTTTGCCAATAAATCATCGGTGGTGTTGCCCTGCGCGGAAAGCACAACCACTATTTTTTGCCCCGCGCGGTACTGCGCCACCGCGTGCTGCGCCACCCGCATAATGCACGCCGCGTCCGCAACGGACGAACCGCCAAATTTTTGGACAACCAGCATAGTTTACTCCTCTTGTTCCTCGGTTGCTTTATTCAAATACACCACAAATTCGCCTTCGATGTGTGCCGTAGTTAATGATACGTCAAAAACATCGGCAAAATACCGCAAGGGAAGATATAAAGACCCGTCAACCACTAAGGGCGCGACAGACATTTCAACATCGTCTTGCTCCTGTATGCGAATGCGCGTACTTCCCTGCGTAAAGCGGGCGGTGGTATTGCCGATGGTGATGTACACCCACAGACCGTCTTCCCATACAAAATCATATTCGCCGTATAAAATAGGCACTAACCCCCGCGCGGGAATAAATATGCGCGATTGGTAGCTGCGTATTGGCGTAAGCTCGCCCCGCGTGTTTACCAGCAGTATGTGCTGTAATTCCCCTACGCGCACAATGGGTGAGTTTACCGTAAGGCGCACAATAGGCGGTTCTAACGGCGGGGCAGGGGTGCGCGGCGGCATTGGCGGGGTTGGGCGTTGCGGGGTTTGCTCCGCTTCCTCGGCTTCGCCGTTTTCGTCATCGTCTTCTTCGTTGGCTTCACGCTCGGGCGGGGTTGGGCGCTGCGGTGTTTGCGGCGCCGCTAACGTAAGAAATGGACGCGCAGCGGGCGCGTGGGCGTAGCGTGCCCTCCCAAAAATGGGTGAATTATCGGGGTTTAGCTGTGCATACGTATTGTCCTGCAACGCCGTACCGCCTATGGTAATGTCTACAGGAATATCCAGCGGAAGCAAACGCACCAGACGCAAGTCGGACAGCACAATTTCCCCCGCTTGCCCAATAGAGGGGGTTAAAACATTTAACGTAAGGGTATGCCCTTGCCCGTGGGAAACCGTAGCAAACAAGCCGTTGGTCGCGCGTATATTTGCCGAAGTAACAGCCGCAAAATCAATTGAGGGGATGCCCCACGCATTTAAATCAATGGTAATTTGCCCGTACATTAACGCGCCTGCGGCGCGTTCGCGTATGGTAATGTCGCCAATTGGAGTAACACCAACGGGAATTGCGGTAATGTCGCGTGTGGTAAAAATTACTTCAACAGGGGCTACGGCGTTTGCAATGCGTACCGTGCTTAGTACCTCGTCCCGTGTGGAAACGGTGAGATATATCCCGCCTGTAAAATGGGGCGCAATGCTTAACCGAAACGCGACGGCAAGTCCAAGCTCGCGGCTTGCCATGGGCAAATTGTGAAAAGTAAGGGAGTTCTCGGTGAGGGAAGGCAGTACATTTTCGGCTAAGGTAGCATTTGCGCCTTGGCTAAGCCACGTTGCGTTAATCCCGTCCCCCAAGGGGTTAGACATATTGTGCAAATGGCGGTTAAGCCCTGCAAGCCCCGCGGTCGGAAGCGCCGTAGCACCCCCTGTAATTAAATTGCCGCCCATTTGTACCCCCGCAATAGAAACGCCGTTAAGCGGTACGCCGTCCGCATTGGTGAGGGTGAGGGTGGGCGCGTTCCATGGGCTAAAGCCCGATTGGGGGGTATTTTCCACGATATTTACCCGCGCCGTCACGTTGGGCAACTGTTCAATAGAAAACACTTGCCGTGCGCTTAACCCGGGCGTAAACGTAAGCCCCGATACCACTTGCGTAGCCGTTGTTGCCGTTACACTTAGCCCGCCCGCGGAAAATCGGAACACATTTTGTGTAGCGGAAGGGATATTGGGCAAGCCATAGCGGTTTGCAGCGACCGCCGTTACCTGCACCGCCGCAGCGCCAACGGGTACGATGGAATTCATGCGTGCATTAACAATTTGCAGCGCACCTGCGGTGGTCAGCGCTGTGCCGATGTTATTGCCCGAAAGTACAACGTTTAACCGCGCACCGCCATGGCTTATAAATGCGTAATTTAACCCATAGGAACGGGGGCGCGGACCAAGGAGATTTAAAATTTCGCCCGTAACGGGATTGATGATTGGCGCATTGTTATGTACGAAGTAGGCGTCGAATCGAATGCGCTCCGGTGAAGAAGCGGGCAGTTGCGCTGCATGGTCAAAGCTGGTGATAATAACGCTGTGATAATAGGGCTTGCTGGCGTTAAACGCCCATAAAAAGCCCTGCTCGTGGGTAGCAAAAACGGGCAGTTGTGCGTTTGCCCCGCGGTTTGGGAAATTAATGTGAAAGCCCTCGCTTATTAATCCGCCGGAAACATGTCCGCCCGTATACTGCATGGGATTAACAAAAATAAACTGCCCGGGTGTTGGACCAAGGGTTACGGTAAAACCGCGTAAGGGTTCGGTATTTGGTGTGCCGGCAAAAAAGTTGCCCGCGACGCCTTCGCCAATGCTCCACGTATTTAACGCAACAGGTCCATGAGAAGCGGCGGGCGGGAGCGTTCCCGCCGTAAAGGCGCCTAAGCTGCGCACCGCAACTGTGCTAACGGGAATGTTTGTATTATGCGTAGTGCCTGTACGCAACACTTGTACAATGGCTTGCAACATGCCTGTAGGTGCTTCTGTAAAATCCGCCCTTAGGGGAAGGAGAATAAAGTTGGGGTTATTAATAGCCGTAACTTCGGCAACCAAATCGTATTCATTAAATGTGATGCGAATTTCATTTTCCGGTCCCGGGAAAACCGTAAAGTCTATACTTACGGCTTGCTCCCCGCGTAAATTACCTGCAGGCATTGGTGTGCCCCAATCCACCTTCTCAAACACTACAGGCGTTACACCGCCAAAGTTACCCGCCCATGTTACATATTCGGGTAATGTGATAATTGCCGTGCCCTCGCCCACACCCGTGTAAAGTAAGAAATCGCCGGGGATAATCAGCCACGAAACATCCGTTCCCTCTTCAAATAAATTGGAGCGCGTAATGGGCGGACGCACCGTGGGGAAGTTTACATTCTCGTTCATACTGCGGGAGGGGAGTATGGGATAGTAATCCTCATCCAGAAGATGCGAAGCCGAAACCGTGCCGTAAGCGGTGAGTGATAAGATGCCAATAACAAAAAAAGCTGCAATCGCCTTAATTAACAATGCAGCACCTCCTTTATGTTAGTATTTTTAAAAGCCGCGCAAGTTGCATTGCGCGGCTTCGCCGTTTAGTGAATTGCGTTGCTTATGCCTCTGCTGCGCGGGGGTATACGGAAACTTGTTTCTTGTCGCGACCTTTGCGCTCGAAGCGGACAATGCCGTCTTTGAGGGCGAAGAGATTGTCGTTAGAGCCGCGCCCTACATTGTTGCCCGGGTGTATTTTTGTACCGCGCTGGGTATATAAAATGTTGCCCGCAAGTACAAACTGCCCGTCGGCGCGTTTTGCGCCTAATGATTTGGCGTTAGAATCGCGCCCGTTTTTGGTAGAGCCTACGCCCTTCTTATGGGCGAAAAATTGTAAGTTTAAATCCATCATGGGTATCACTTCTCTTTCATAGTAAGTTCGGTTGGGTGTTTTTGGGCGGTTGCTTCCAGCCCCAGTACCATGGCATCGAGCAGAAGCCCTGCCTCTGTGCCCGGGCTTATACTGCGCGGGCTTTCCAGCTCGAAGGTAATGTAACCCGTGTTCTTCTTGTCATACTTGCAAGAGAACTCGGCATCGGTCAGCGCTTCGATGCTGTTTACCGTGTTGATGACAAGCATACTTACGGCAGCGCATACATGACTTTCACCGTGGTTAAATACCTCAAAGGCGATAACGCGCCCTGCTATGTCACGGGTTAGGCTGCTTTCAATCATTTTTTGTTAATCGCTTCAATTTTTACGCGGGTGAAGGGTTGGCGATGACCTTTTTTCTTATGAAAGCCTTTTTTCGCCTTGTACTTGTACACGATAACCTTTTTTGCTTTGCCAACACCGGCGATAGTGGCAGAAACGCTTGCCCCTGCGACCAATGGCTTGCCAAATACGGTTGCGTCGCCGTCAATTAGGCTAAGCACACGGTCAAAGGTGTGGGACGTGCCTACCTCTGCATTTAGTTTTTCTACAAAAATGGTGTCGCCCGCGGCTACCTTGTATTGCTTGCCGCCTGTTTCGATAATTGCGTGCATTGTGAACCTCCTTAGATTTTGTTGGAAGTACGCGCCGAGGTTGGTAAGGCACATCGAATTAATTCCGATATCCCTTTTAAATATGACCAAATTCGAGCGGTTCTTACGCATCTTTTATACAATACCACAAGGTGTGTTACTTATGCAACCCCAAAGCCGCTTCTATGCCCAGCACTTTTGTAAGTGCGTCGTGCAAGCGGTCTTGGGAGATAATGCCCGATTTTAACCCGCGTTTAATGCTGCCTATGTCAAAATACACATTTCCGCTGGAAAAAAGCATGTCACACCCTGCGGCGATGGCGTAAGGCATGTCCTCGCTTTCCATATTTTCTGCAACGACTAAGCCGTTAAAGCCTAACTGCTCTTTTAACAGGGCGGTAACAATTTCAGGCGCGCGGGATGCAGGCTGTGCATTTTCTTTGCCTTCGCCCAATTTTTCGGAATATGCAGGGAAAATAATAGGTTCTACCATAACGGCGAGTACGCCTGCTTCAATGCATGCGCGGTAGCTTTCGCCAAAGGTTTTATCCCATTTTGCGCACGAAAGGGTATTGATATGCGCAACAAGGTGTATGTCGCGTTCGTCTACCTCGTCACCCGGGAAATCGGTAACATAGGCAGCAAACCCGCTGTTTTGTACAATTTTAACGCGTTCTGCGCTCATGCGCCCTATCGGCGAGAAGGGAATTTTGTCCCCGGGGGCGTACATAAGGCGGGCTATTTTTTGGTCTTGCGTCATGTCTGCCAGGGTATTGCCCACCCAAAGTACATCCTCGTCTGTAAGGAAAAAAGGCTTTTTGCACAAATGCTCCATAAATAATTCCCCCTTATACTATGGATTAAGGGGGAATATACGGGAAAGTGGGGTTTTTGTCAAATTGCCGCGCCGTTTTTACCGTATGGTTACGCCATAGGGCCAGTCAAGTATTCCGCCAAAATCGTACACATCGGTGTATCCCATATCCACAAGCTGCATTGCCGCCGTGTGCGAGCGTATACCGCTGCGGCAATATACCATTATTAGTGCGTCTTTGTTGGGCAGTAGTTCTCGCGCTTTTTCCTCAATTTCGTCCACGGGGAGCAAAATGGCGTTGCGGATGTGCCCCGTCTTGTATTCGGCCAATGAGCGGACGTCTAGTATAATTGATTCCGGGTAGTGTTCCATCCATGCGCGGGCTTGGCTATGGCTTATACGGCGGTCGGCTTTGCTTGTTTTCATGGTTGCGTTCAGCTCCTTATATTTCGCGGTAACACAATCTTCTTTATTTATGCTATGCAATGACGGGCAAAATGGATATAATTAAAGCATATATAAAAATTGGGGGCTTTTCAATGACCGGTGTTACGCAAATGATGCAGGCTGTAAACCAAGCTGCCGCATTATTGCTTGCGTCTAACAACAACGGCGATATACGTAAGCCGTTGGAGGCAGGGCTTGCGCTGGTTGGGCGCTCGGTTAATGCCAGCCGCGTACATATCTGGAAAAATGAAGTAACAGACGGCAAAGCACAGCACGTATATGCCTACGGCTGGTTTAATGAGGAAAACGAGAAGCACCGCAGCCGTTTTGATGGGTTGGTGCTTACGGGTGCTTATGTTGACGCGTGGAATGCCAGCTTTACACGAAGCGAAATAATCGGCGGCGGTCCTATCACACTGCTTGCCAAAAATGAACAGGAATTTTTGCGCCGGTTTGACATAAAATCGGTCATTATTTTGCCCCTGTACGCCCATGATGCGTTTTGGGGGTTTTTTAGTGTAGACGATTGTGAAAATGAGCGTACCTTCGGTACGGAAGAAGTAGATATTCTGCGTTCCATTAGCCTAATGATGGTAAACGCAATAAGTCAAAATGAAATGGTGCATAAAATGAACGAAGCGCACGAACGCTCCGTGCTTATGTTAGACACTTCCCCAATATGTGCGCAAATATGGGACGAGGATTTGAACACAATCGACTGTAACGAAGCGGGCGTGCGCCTGTACGGTTTTAAAAACAAGCAAGAATATATTGACCGTTTTATTACCAGCTGCTCGCCCGAGTTCCAGCCCGACGGACGGCGTTCCGACGAAAAAGCGGCGGAATTGGTACACAAGGCATTTAAGGAAGGTATGTGCCGTTTTGACTGGATGCAAAAAATGCCCGACAGTGACGAGCTAATCCCCGCCGACGTTACGCTGGTGCGTTCCAAATACAAGGACAGGAACATTGTTATCGGTTACACAACAGATATGCGCGAGCATATTAAAAATATCAAAAACATTGAAGAGCTTACCCGCCGCCGCACCGAGGCGGAAATGGCAAGCCAAACAAAATCGAGTTTCCTTGCCAGCATGAGCCACGAGATACGTACCCCAATGAACGCCATCTTGGGTATTACGGAAATTCTCATGGAAAACCCGCATACAACCCCCGAGGTAAGCGAAGGGTTGGATAAAATTTATAATTCGGGCAGCTTATTGCTGGGCATTATTAACGATATTTTAGACTTTTCAAAAATTGAAGCAGGCAAAATGGATATTTCCCCCGCGCAGTACAGCGTAGCGGGGTTGATTAGCGATTCTGCCCACCTTAATGCCATGCGCATTGACAGCAAGCCCATCGCCTTTGAAATAAAAGCGGACGAAAACCTACCTGCCTATTTAATCGGTGACGAATTGCGCATTAAACAAATCTTAAACAATATGCTTTCCAACGCATTTAAATATACGGACAGCGGCACGGTTACCTTTGCAATAACCCATGAAGTGGCGGAGTGCGGCATTGTTTTGGTGCTTAGTGTGCGTGATACGGGCATAGGCATGACAAAAGTCCAGTTGGAAAAATTGTATGAGGAATACACCCGCTTTGACGAAGGGCAGCGCCGCGGCGTAGAAGGCACAGGGCTTGGGCTTACCATAACGCACCAGCTTATTACACTTATGCACGGCACCATTCATGTAGAAAGCGAGTACGGCGAGGGGTCACTTTTTGTTGTACGGTTGCCCCAAAAAACCGTTGACGCACAAGTGCTTGGCAAAGAAGAGGCGGAAAACCTGCGCAAATTCCGCGTAAATTACATGGGCGGTAAAAAACGCAGCCAAATAGTTATTGAGCCAATGCCCTACGGCAGTGTGTTAATTGTGGACGATATCCAACCCAATCTGTACGTAGCAGAAGGGTTAATGCGCCCGTATGGGTTAAAAATTGAAACGGTTTCCAACGGACCCGCCGCCATAGAAAAAATAAAGGACGGCAGTGTATACGACGTTATTTTTATCGACCATATGATGCCGGTCATGGACGGCGTTGAAACGGCAGAGGAAATACGCACGCTGGGTTACACCGCGCCGTTGATTATGTTTACCGCCAATGCAATTTCCGGACAGGCGGAATATTTTATGCAAAGGGGCTTTGATGACTTTATTTCAAAGCCGATAGATACGCGGCAGCTTAACCGCGTGTTAAACAAATATGTACGAGACAGGCATTCCCCCGAGGTGCAGGAAATTGCGCGCAAGCAAATGGGCAATATACTGCCCGTTGCCGCACAGGCAAAATCCCCTGTTGCGGAGGCATTAAGGGCGTCACAAACAATTGACGTAGCCGGCGCGTTAGATGCACTGGACGGAATGCACGAAGTATACGAAAAGGTGGTTAAGCTTTCCGCACGGCTTATGCCCAATACGCTGGTAAAGCTGGAAGGCTTGCTTGCGGGTAATGATTTTTCCCACTTTGCAATTGAAGTGCATGGCATAAAGGGCGTTGCCCGCAGCATAGGCGCAACGGGGGTTGCCACAATGGCGGGAAGGCTGGAAATTGCCGCATTTAACAAGGGTAAGGATTTTTGCATACGCAATTTCCCCGACTTTAAAGAAAGTGTGCTTGCCTTGGCGCAGGAATTGAATGACGCGATTTCTCACGATGTGCCCGAGATAAAAGAAGCGATAGACCCTGCCGAAGCATTGGAAAAAATAAAGGAAGCGCGCCAGCTCGCCGAAGGATACGACGCAATGACCGCGCTGGAAACGGTAAACCCGCTTATCCACCATGCCTTTACCGAGGAAATTGAAGTCTTGTTAGAAAAAGCCGTCTTTGACCTAGAGGAATTTGACTGCGAAGGCGCAGTGATAGGCTTGCAAAAAATTGAGGATTTATTGGCACAGTAATACCGTTGCGTTATTATGCGGAATGATTTGATATTCCCCAAGGGCGGCGGGTAAAAATGCTGAGCGGTGCAGGGTTAGCGCCTGTTCGCCGCCGTTATAGGAAATGGTCGCCTCGCCCTCCGCGCAGATGAGAATGGTAAATGTTTTGCTGCCCGTGCTGTACGTATGGGCGGTTTTTATTTCCTGCTTTTCTACGGTGAAGAAGGGGCATTGCACGCGGTTGTTTGGTGCGGTGGTTTTGGGGATTGTACTTTCAAAATCGGTAACGTTTAGGGCATGTTCTACGTGCAGCTCGCGGGGCTTACCGTCTATGCCCATGCGGTTATAGTCATACAGCCGATACGTCGTGTCCGAATTTTGCTGTATTTCCGCAATAACCGCCCCCGGGGTTAGCGCGTGTACCAGCCCCGCGGGAATGTTGACCATATCGCCCGTTTGTACGGGCAGGGGATTAAGACAGGCTTCCACCGTATTGTTTTTATACGCATCGTGCAGCATTTGCCGCGTAATATTATCGCGTAAGCCGATGATTAAATTGCCCTCTGTTGGGGGCTGTATTACGTACCACATTTCGCTCTTGCCTGTGTCGGCTTCAACCGGTAACAGATTGCTACCGGTTGGGCAGGGGATTTTTTGCGCCTGGGCAAGGGCGTAATCGTCGTTGGGATGCACCTGCACACTTAGCGCGTCGTGTGCGGTAATAATTTTTATAAGCAGGGGGAAGCGCGTTAGGTGCGCACGGCTTGTACCCATTGTTTGCATACGGTCAAGGTTTAAGTATTTATCAAAAGGCATTTGCGCATATGCGCCGTTTTCTATTACGCCCATTTCCAACGGGCGGCAGGAAATATCCCAGCTTTCTTGCCCCCATACCATGGTTTTTATAATGGGGCGGAATAATAGGGGGTATAGGTGCATGGGGTGGCTCCTTTTTTTGCCGTCATTATGCCCGATTATATTTTTTGATGCAATATATCCGCCCTGCCGATGATGTGAATGGCTGGAAAGTGAAGCCGTTGCCCAACATGCTCCGACGGGGTTTTTGCTGCCCAACTATAGCCAACGCATTTTTCGTATGCTATACTCGTCCTCGTTTGTATTTGAAACATAAAAACCCCAACCACGGAGGCGTAACACATGAGCAATCTCGACAAGAATTTAACCACCGTTTCAACCGAGCAGTTGGAAGCAAATAAGTCTAAGCTCACCATTCAAGTAACGGCGGAAGCGTTTAAGGACAGCTTGCGCGCGGTCTACAACAAGAACAAGGGCTATTTCAACATACCAGGCTTTCGCAAGGGCAAGGCCCCCCGTGTCATTATCGAGCAATACTACGGCAAAGAAGTTTTTCACGAAGACGCGATTAATCATATATTGGAAGATGCGTACAGCGAAGCACTGGATAAAAGCGGCATCGACGCCATTTACCGCCCCGACATTGACCTTGGCGAAGTAAGCGAAGCCACGGGCATTGCGTTTACGGCGCAGGTTTTTACGCGTCCGTCTGTAGAAATTGAAGGCTACCACGGTTTAACGCACCCCAAATTTGAAACCGAACCCACAGCGGAAGAAATTGACAACGCCCTGCGCCACGAGCAGGAGAAAAACGCCCGCCAAGTATCGGCAAACCGCCCCGCTAAGTTGGATGATATCGTAAACATCAACTTTACAGGTTATGTAGACGGCGAGCCCTTTGAAGGCGGTAAAGGCGAGTTTGTAGACCTTACGCTGGGTTCAAAGCGCTTTATCCCCGGTTTTGAGGAGCAGTTGGTAGGCGCAAGTGCGGGCGATGATGTAAAAGTAAATGTTACCTTCCCCGAGGATTATGGGCATACTGATTTAGCAAGCAAAGCCGCCGTATTTGAAGTGGAAATTGTTGACGTAAAAGAAAAACAAATGCCCGAGTTGGACGACGATTTTGCACAAGATATTTCCGAATTTGATACGCTGGCAGAATACCGCGACGATATTGCCGAGCGCATTCGCAAAAACAAAACCGACAATTTAGAAAACGATAAACGCGGGCATATCATGGAAAAATTAGCCAAGATGATTGTCGCCGACGTACCCGAGGTTATGTATACGGGCAGGCTGGACGACATGTTCGACAGCTACAAGCGCCAAGTGGAAATGCAGGGCATGGATATTGAAAATTATCTGCGCTTTTCGGGGCTAACCGAGCAGGGCTTGCGCAACAGTTGGCAAGCACAAGCAAAGCTGGAAATTGATTCGTTGCTTGCCTTGGAAGCCATCGCAGACAAGGAAAATATTCAAGTAGACGAAGCGGAATTTGAAGAAAAATTTGCCGAAGCATCGGGCATGAAGGACGATGGGCTAAAAAAATTCATCGAAGAAATGCACCCCCGCCGCAAGGCGGATTTGCACCGCTCATACCGCTGCGACAAGGCAATGGATTTTGTAATGGAACATGCGATAGCAACAGATGAACCGGACCCAATCGCCATTACAGGCGAAGTATTGGATGCAGAATAATCCTTAGGAGGAAAAATAAGATGGCACTTGTACCCATAGTAGTAGAACAAACCAACCGCGGAGAGCGTTCGTATGATATTTACTCCCGCTTGTTAAAAGACCGCGTAATTTTCTTGGGCGAGGACGTAAACGACACCACGGCAAGCCTAATTATCGCGCAAATGCTTTTCCTTGAATCGGAGGACCCTGATAAGGACATTAACTTCTATATCAACAGCCCGGGCGGCTCAATTTCTGCGGGTATGGCGATTTATGACACCATGAACTATATCAAATGCGACGTTGCCACCATTTGTGTGGGCATTGCCGCAAGCATGGGCGCGTTTTTGCTTGCGGGCGGTAAAAAGGGCAAGCGTTCGGCGTTGCCCAATTCGGAAGTGCTAATCCACCAGCCTTCGGGCGGCATTGGGCGCAGCCAAGCGTCGGATTTTATGATTCACGCCGAGCATATTGTAAAAACGAAGGAAAAACTCAACCGCATTTTGGCGGAAAATACGGGGCAAAGCGTGGAGCGTATTACGCTGGATTCCGACCGCGACCGTTTCCTCTCCTCGCAGGAAGCGCTGGAATACGGCATTATCGACAAAATAATCACCCCGGAGGGCAGAAACAATGGCCAGTAGGTTTGACAACCGCGAAAGGGGGCGTTGCTCCTTCTGCGGTAAACACCCCGACGAAACGGAGCTAATGATAGCAGGTCCAAGCGTTTGGATTTGCGACGAATGCGTAGAGCTTTGCGTAGCAACGCTGGACGAAAAAGTGGGCGAGTTACCCGCGCTAAGCGAGTTTGCGTTGCCCAAGCCCAAAGAAATTAAAGCCTTTTTAGACGAATATGTAATTGGGCAGGACCGCGCAAAGGTTGCACTTAGCGTGGCGGTATACAACCATTATAAACGCATCGCCACCGAGCAAATGGGCGGCGCAGACGTGGAGGTGCAAAAATCCAACGTACTCATCATTGGTCCAACGGGGGTAGGGAAGACCTACCTCGCCCAAACGCTGGCGCGCTTTCTGCAAGTGCCTATCGCCATTGCCGACGCAACAAGCCTTACCGAGGCGGGCTACGTGGGCGAGGACGTGGAAAATATTCTGCTAAAACTTATCCAAGCTGCGGATTATGATATTGAACGCGCCCAGCAGGGCATTATCTATATCGACGAGTTGGACAAAATTTCCCGCCGTTCGGATAATCCTTCAATTACGCGGGACGTAAGCGGCGAAGGTGTACAGCAAGCGCTCTTAAAAATTTTGGAGGGCACGCTGGCTTCCGTGCCGCCTCAAGGCGGACGCAAGCACCCGCACCAAGATTTCATACAAATAGACACCACGAACATACTCTTCATTTGTGGCGGCGCATTTAGCGGACTGGAAAAAATCATCGAGCAACGCATGAATAAAAAAATCATCGGCTTTGGTTCGGACATAAAAACCAAGGAAGAGAAGCTTTCCCAAGACTTGATGCAAAGCGTACAGCCCCGCGACTTGCACCGCTACGGACTAATCCCCGAGCTGATTGGGCGTATGCCTGTGGTTGTTACCCTAAATAACCTGGACGAGGACGCCCTTGTTTCCATTTTAAAGGAGCCGAAAAACGCCATTACCAAGCAGTACGAATACCTGCTTGAGTTGGATAACGTGCGCTTGGAATTTGAGGACGATGCCCTGCGCGCCATTGCCCAAAAAGCACTGGAGCGCGAAACGGGCGCGCGCGGCTTACGCGCCATTGTGGAAAATGTCTTAACCGACACTATGTATGATGTGCCCTCTAATAACACGGTAGAACGGTGCATTGTAACCCGTGATACGGTAGAGCAAAACTCGCCCCCTACGCTGGTCATCAACGAAAACCGCCAGCCCATTTACCGCAAGCAACGCCGCCGCCCCCCAAGAAGAAGCGCGGCAGGCTAAAAAACTCACGTAACCAAAAACACCCCTAGCACACTCAGCACCCGCTCTGCGTCTAGGGGTTTTGCTATGTGGGCGTTCATGCCTGCGGCCAGACAGGCGTCAATGTCTTCTTTAAAGGCGTTGGCAGTCATTGCAATGACGGGGACAAGCTTTGCGTGGGTATTGCTTAGTGCGCGTATGTTGCGGGTTGCGGTTAACCCGTCCATTTCCGGCATTTGAATGTCCATAAAAATTACATCGTATCTATGCGGCGCGTCGGTGAATAATTGTAGGGCTTGTGCGCCGTTTTCGGCATGGTCGAAGCTAAGTCCCGTTTGCTCCAGCATCATCACTAAAATTTCGCGGTTAAGTTCAATATCATCGGCAATTAATGCGGTGTATCCGTGGTAATTGTTTTCCGATTGATTCGGGCTTATTGCGGCTATATCAATGTGTGACGCCGTACCCGCGATAAGTGGCAGCGTGAATATAAAGCGCGAGCCTTCCCCCATTTTGGATTCGGCACGAATGGTCCCGCCCATCATTTCAATCATGTGTTTAACAATGGTAAGCCCAAGCCCTGTACCGCCAAATTTGCGGGTTATTTCAATGTCGGCTTGGGTAAATGCGTCAAAGAGATAGGGCAAGTATTTATTGTCTATGCCAATGCCCGTGTCGGTAATGGTGAACCGTATTGTATCCTCATTAGGCAAGCGTATGGCAGAAAATGTGATTATCCCGTTTTCGGGCGTAAACTTTACGGCGTTGGAAAGCAGGTTGGTAATCACCTGCGTAAGGCGCGTTTCGTCGGAAACGATGGCGGCGGGAATGGCTTCGTCAATATGAATTTGTGCTGTAAGGTTTTTCTCTTTAATTAAAATGTCGATGATGTTAAATGCATTTTCTACGACTTGCTTAAAGTCAAACGGGTGCAGCGAAAGCTCCAGCTTGCCCGCTTCTATTTTAGACATGTCCAAAATATCGTTGATAAGCTTTAACAAATGGTTGGATGCCGCCTCAATATTGGTTAGGCAATAATTCTTTTTATCCATGTCACTGGTTTTTAATGCGACCTCGGTCATGCCAATGATAGCATTCATTGGGGTGCGTATCTCGTGGCTCATGTTGGAAAGGAAGCGGCTCTTGGCTTTTGTGCTTTCCTCCGCCACCTCTGCCCTGCGCATAACGACAGCCATTTCGTTGCGATTTATTGCGTTTGCAAGCATGTAACTGCCCGAAAATAGAATGCTTATTTCATCTTCGGTAAAGGCGCGTGTTTCAAAGCAGTCGTCGATACTGCAAAAGCCCCAGAATTTATTTTGCAATAAGATGGGGATAACCAGCACCGTGTGTACGTTAAACATTTCCAAAAAGCGTCGGTCTTCTGCGGATAGGGTAGTAATTGCCCCTTGTATACGTTCCCCGCGGGAAAGGCGCGCCTCCCAGTTGGGCGCATTTTTGTACGGGAAGGAATAGGCAGGGAAGATGGGCATTGCCTCCACCGCTTCGTCACTGCGCCATAGATGCTTTAGTACGGCGGTTAGTTCGCCGCTTATCATTTCGTTTTGCCATACTTCTACGCAGTCGGCGTTTACATTTTTGCCGAGTATGCGCAGCCCGTCGTGTACCAAATCGTTGAAAGTGTTATCGTCTTCCGCCGTTAGCAATGTACCTGCAATGTGGTTTACCGCACGCAGCAGCCGGTCCTGTGTGTTAATTTCCAACATGCCCGAACGGTAGGACGCATAGAAAAATGTAATAAACATTGCAAAAAAGCCGATGGGGGTAATATCGTACCCAAGGGGAAGTATTTGAAAGGTAGAAAACAAACTAAGCGTAAACGGAATTAATAAACAAACGCCCGTTAGGATTAAAAACAAATTGTGCTTAGCGTTTAAAATGATGTAATGCATTAGCAAGCAGAATGAAATGACCATAAACAAGTTAGTTATTACCATATGTATCCAAAAAAACCAGCCTACATCTGCGGTTGGGAAGGCATACTGCGTAAAAAACCAACCGTGTAACGGGTTACTCCACATGATAAACGCATCACAAAGCGCGATGCCGATTAACGTATTGCGTATCCATTTTTTTCCGCGCAGCGGATTTTTTGTAAAGTCTAAGAAAAACCAAAACAAGCTAAAGGGAATAATAATGACAAAGGTCATGCGCAGGTTAAAAACAAAAGGGAAAATGTATGGCTTGCTTACATTGGAAAGCGCATTAAGCAATGTCCAGCACCAAACCATTGCCCCCAAGAAGAAGAGGCTTTTCATACGGCGGTTGCGTATATCCCTAAACCAAAACAGCCCCATGATATACGCAACGCTCGCGCAGATAATAATTGATACGATTAAAATCGCCAATGCGGTTGTCATGGCATATACCCCCTAACCAATGTATTATGGGTAGTATACCATACTTTTAAATATTAGTTTTTCTTATTTTTGCCCTGCAAGGGCGTTCATTATAATTACCGCTATCATAAATATGCCAAGCAGTCCAAAAATGGGGTATACATACGCCACAATCCGCGAGAAGCCGATATGCGCCGCTGCAACGCCCGCCAGGCACAGGATAGCGGCGGCTTGCTTGCGGTCGCCCAGCCGGCCGTTTCCGTGGGATTTTAGCCATTGCAATACCGCAAATCCATTACACGCCGCCGTGGTTAAAAGCGCGCTCACCAGCACCCCAAGGTACAAGATGCTAAAAAATCTGCCATAATTTACTACAATCATTAACAGCGGAATTTCGATATTTACCACATCGGTATAGTACAAGAAAAGCGGTAACGCCAGTGCAAGCCCAAGCAGTGTAATTACACCGCCGCCTACAATCCCCCCTATTGCGGCGTCATTTTTCTTGGAAATTAGCTTAGAAGTGGCGGCAAGCACAGGTATGCCCGTGATTAAATTATACGAAGCATACACCACCGCCGCCACCACCCAGCTGGAGGGCAAGCCGCCAAACATGGCAAACGCAGGGCGCGAAGCCGCAAGAAATGCATAAAGACCCACAAAAAAGCCGCCGAGTATCATCAACGGCGCAAGAAATAAATTGACCTTAACAATCCCGTCCAAATCAAAAAGTAAAATGAAAAATACAATCAACCCGACAATCGAAGCCCCTGCCGTAAACGGCAAATTAAACGCTTGCCTGCCTACCGCGCCTGCGCCCGCCAGCATTGCCACAAACAAGCAAAACAAAAACGCGGCGACCAGCCATTCCGTTGCTATGCCCAGCCGTTTGCCCAGCAGGTGCTGCATCATACCGCTGTAGGTGGAAATGCTTTCCCTTCGGCAAATAGCAAGCACCGACCAGCCCGTAAGCGCAAATAACACGCCCGCTACCACCAGTCCCACCGCACCCAGCGGCCCAAAGCCCACAAAGTACCGTATTAACTCCTGCCCCGATGCAAACCCCGCACCCAAAAATACAGAAGCATACACGATGGCAATTTTTATTCCGTTTGAAATACGCATGAACGACCCCTTATAACATGTTTATGCATGTATATGGGAAGAGAGGGGGTTTTATGTATGCTCCTTTAATATATTTCCCCAACCGCTTACAATTTGTAATCGGTTGGAATGAATCCTGTTTTTTACAACCTTGCGGGGGATAATCTTGCCAATGTGTGGTAATAACGATTATACTTGCGGCATACAAAAATCGACATTATATGTGGACTGCAGCGAGAAGGGGCACTGCGGAGGAAGTAAAATGCTTTGGTTGAAAAAAGCACGGTCCAATAAAAAGAGCGATGATGATTTTATTGTGCATTTGTACACGGAGTACAAAACCACAATGTTTGTTTATGCGCAAAGAATATTAAACGATAATGCACTGGCGGAAGATGCCGTATCCGAAGCATTTATTAAAGCAATCCATTATAGTAAAAAACTTCGTTGCCTAAAATGTCACGAAATTAAAACATACATAGTTAATATAACACAGACCGCTTCATATGACTTGATAAAAAAAAGAAAGCACCAATTTTATGCTCCCGATGATGCCCTGGAGTACATACCCGATATAAGCATAAATATTTTAACAGACCTTGTCACAGAAGAAAGTTATCAATCCATTATGAATGAGTTTGAAAAGCTACCGCCGAAATTATACGATGTTGCACACCGCTCGCTTGTTTGTGAAATGTCACATGATGGTTGAGTTAATTATTTTACAAAAACGGTAGCCCTATCTACCACAAAATCCAAGGATGATATTTTTTATGAAAAAAACAGTGGGAAAGATGTTTATGGCGTTAGTATTGCTTTTTTGCACTATGCTTGTCGGTGTTAATGCAAATGTGTACGCTAATGCGCAAAATGATTCGTGTTGGAGCAATTTGCTTGACTATACTGCCCAAGAATTGATTTTTCGTTTTGGAAGCGTTGAAGAAGTGATTCGGCAATTGGATTTAAATAGACCAATAAGACCAGAAAGCTTACAAATGCAAATTGAGCTTCCACTTATAAGTGAAGTAATAAATTTGGAATTAATCTACATGTACGACGAAAATGGCGTTACTGTAACGAAGCTTTCTGAGGACTCTATGAGTTTATTTATTGATGAACTCTTGCGAAGGTCTGAGATAGGAATCACGCCAGAGCAAGAATATTTCGACAAAAAAATAGCAACAGAGGCAACGCTTCTTTTTACTCTGATGCATTATGAAAATTATGGTTATATTCCCATTTCACCACAATTTATGTATTTTAACCTCCGTCGCATCGCATATATGCTTGATAACCATGATGGATTAACTATGTCACAAAGTCACACTGTCACAAGCATTGGGAACAACGCAGCAAACATTGCAAATTGGTTTCCAAGACCTAATGGAATTGATCAACGATATGATAACGCAGCATGGAGAGACGCATTTCGTCACTTTGCATGGGGTCGATATTTGGCGATGGCTACAAGTCCACACATTTCAAGAATAGCAACTAACAACCATGAATGGGCAGGTGTTATTAACAATATTCTTGGCTCTGGTAATTTTCAGGCTACCCAAGTAGTTAATCTTAGGCGAGAAATTGCAAGAGAGGTCGTAATGGGGCAAGGTATGTTCAATCATCACTTTGATAATGATACTGTAATGGATTTTTGGAATAATAGGGCAGGTGTAAATTCAGCAAGCGTGATACCACATGGCGACCATTTAGAAGTTTTTATGTTATATTGGAATAGAGGTGATTTAATAAGAAGTATATATTTTGGCGCAGTGTCACCTGCTCGTCGAAGTGAAATGTTCCACAGTCGTTGGTTTTTGCATTTTTAGTTTAATTTTGTCTACGCCACTGCCATTTTTAATGGTTAGTGGCGTAGTTTTCTTGGGAGGGTATATGAAAATATTATTAAAACGAAAACACATTTATGACATCGTAAAATCATTGTTTATTTTATTTATATTTATTACGTTGATAATTATTACAATAACAATATGGCGTGAAACTGCAGAAACATGGCAGTTTCGCCCTTTGCCGCACGGGGCATTAAATGGATATTGGGCCTTAACTGCGGTAGAAAGCGATCACCCTCGTTTTGCTAATAATATATTTGACTTAACAGAAAAGTCTTTTCTCGTATTACGGGTTAGAGTTATAAATGAACGAGTGGAAGTATTCGGAGGTGGTGACACCACATTATTTTGGGAACAATTTTATGTGTACGAATTGGAAGTGCAAGAAGCATTTAAAAATTTTGTATTATCCTACAATGCGTTGGAGCAAGGGGATCTTATTGAAATTATACAGTTTAGAGCATTAGCCAGGGATTCCCACTCGCCTTATTATCCACCTATTAATAATTATAACAAACGCCAATATTTTGATTTAATTCAATCCGACATAAATGTCGATGATGACCTTATTATATTTTTAATTAATCATCACGATTTTTTACGCGACTTTTATAGCCCAGAGCCTACACTTTTTGCTCGCTTGCGTCACGCCCATGAGCATGTGAACGGGCGTATGGTTCGTAATGGATATATTGAACGTGATATTATTGCAAGGCGTATACGTGGCGGTAACCCAACCCCGAGTAATTTCTTTACATTAACTAACCAAGTGCAAGCCACTTTTTTATATTGTTTAAACTCGAATATTTTTACAGGAGTTAATCCAGTTAATAATTTAATTTTAACTAGAGAATGCTTGTACCATATTAAATATAGCAATTAATGACCCATGGTCAGGATTTAATTTAATTTTAGGGTAATCAAATTAAAAAAGGCGGATTTTATCCGCTTCAGAGCGAAGACAAACCCCCAATCGAGCAATCGACTGGGGGTAAAATTTTTGATTTTGGAAAAAAATGTGAGGAAAAGCGTGAAAGAGGAAAAAAGTGTGAAAACAAAGTGTTGTTATGCTTCCATC